>ERZ773035.570-NODE-570-length-29659-cov-6.404911_pt1 | contig 29659 bp, 27 predicted proteins | sample MGYA00511487_ERZ773035 | MGnify/ENA primary metagenome ERZ773035 (study PRJEB29015, sample SAMEA2737985) | human oral metagenome | biome: human oral; feature: human-associated habitat; material: dental | place: China | collected 2024 ...
AACCCAGGACCCCAACATTAAAAGTGTTGTGCTCTACCAACTGAGCTACCAAGTCCTTTGCAAATCTCCCTTATGTTAGGAGCTTTATTGCGGGTGCAAAATTACATCTTTTTTTCGTATAAACAAACAAAAAAATAATTATTTTTGCATTTTATTTCTATCCTTATCGCAACAGCTTATTACTCTGTGTTTTATGAAAGAAAAAATTATCCTTTTAGGCTACATGGGTAGCGGAAAATCCACCATCGGGCAGCTCCTCGCCCACACTCTCGACCTCCCTTTTGAGGACTTGGACAGCTTTATCGAGCGCAAAGAAGGAAAAAAGATCTCAGAAATATTCGCCCTGAAGGGAGAAATCTATTTTAGAAAACAGGAACAAGCCTACCTCTCTGAGCTGCTGGACTGCCCTACCCCTATGGTCATCGCCTTGGGGGGCGGTACCCCTTGCTATGGAAAGGCTATGGAGCTTATTCGTGCCGCTTCTCCTTATTCCTTCTACCTGCAACTGCCCACAAGTGAACTTATGGCGCGCCTCTTGCCTGAGAAAGCTAAGCGCCCCTTGATCGCTCATCTATCTTTGGAGGATATAGAGGAGTTTCTCAACAAACACCTCTTCGAGCGCTTTCCTTTCTATACCCAAGCGCATTTTATCCTCCCCTGTCATGGCCTTAGCCCCACCGAGATTGTAGAAAAAATAAAAACACAGATAAAATAATCAGGAAAACACTTGACAACGCCCCTTAAAAAATCGTATATTTGCACCCTCAAATGCCTTTGATACAAACAATGAAATTATCTAGCTTTAACTTCAATCTTCCTAAAGAACTCTTGGCTGAGTATCCCAGTGAAAACCGCGATGAAGCGCGCCTTATGGTTGTCGATCGCAAAATAGGCACCATAGAACATAAGTTGTTCAAAGATGTTATTGATTATTTCGACGATGGAGATGTTTTCGTCCTTAATAACACTAAGGTATTCCCTGCACGCCTCTATGGCCATAAGGAGAAAACCAACGCTAAGATAGAGGTCTTTCTCTTAAGAGAACTCAACAAAGAACAACGCCTATGGGACGTTCTAGTGGATCCTGCTCGAAAAATACGTATCGGCAACAAACTCTTTTTTGACAAAGAAGAGGAACTCGTAGCTGAAGTAATTGATAATACAACCTCTCGCGGACGTACCCTTCGTTTCCTTTTCGATGGTTCTTACGAGGGCTTCCGCAACAAACTCTTAGAGTTGGGACATACTCCGCTGCCTAAGTATATCACCCGCCCTGTAGAGCCTGAGGACGAAGAACGTTACCAAACAATCTATGCCAAGTACGAGGGGGCTGTAGCTGCTCCTACGGCTGGGTTACACTTCTCCAAACAGCTCATGAAGCGCTTGGAGATCAAGGGCATTAGTTTTGCCGAACTCACCCTACATGTAGGCTTGGGTACCTTCAACCCTGTAGAGGTAGAAGACCTCTCCAAGCACAAAATGGATAGCGAGGAGATCATCATTCCTCAAGAGGCTTGCGACAAGGTCAATAAGGCCAAGGAAGCTGGCAAGCGTGTATGTGCTGTGGGAACAACCGTGATGCGCGCCATGGAAAGCTCGGTATCCTCTCACAATACACTAAATCCTTTTGTGGGTTGGACTAATAAGTTCATCTTCCCTCCTTACGATTTCGGCGTAGCCAATGCGATGATTACCAACTTCCATACACCTAAATCCACCCTACTGATGATGGTTTCTGCCTTTGCAGGCCACGAACTCATCATGGATGCTTATGAGGAGGCCGTAAAAGAAAAATACAAATTCTTCTCCTACGGAGATGCTATGCTAATCATATAATGGTTAATGGTTAATTGTCAATTGTTATCAATGACAACCTAACTATTGACAATTTAAGATGCCCCCCAACAACCAACATTAGGAAATTAATAATTAACAATTAATAATTAACAATTGATAAGTCGTTTATTCCTTATAGCCCTACTCTGTATAGGGCAACCTATCGCTTTTGCGCAGAGTACTCCTAGTGAGGTTGCGCAAGAGAAAGAAACCTTGGCTAAGCCCTATAACCCTGAGGAGGACGGACTTGAGAAAATCAATGAATTACTCAAGCAGGCCAAGAAGAAAAACAAGAAACTCCTTATCCAAATAGGGGGAAATTGGTGTATATGGTGCTTACGCTTTAACCACTTGGTTACCACAGACCCCGAACTGAAAAAAATCTTGGACAAGAAGTACCTATACTACCACCTGAACTACTCGCCTGAGAACAAAAACGAAAAGGCCTTTGCCAAATACGGAAACCCAGGTGAGAAATACGGCTATCCTGCTTTTCTAATCCTTGACAAAAAAGGCAATATCCTCTCCACTCGCAAGACGGAAGATATGGAAGAAAACAAAGGATATAACAAGGAAAAGGTCAAAAAATTCCTATTAGGTCGCCTAGACTTAAACGGCCAACTTTAACTTTTATTTAAAGACAAAAAAGTATTTTATTTCACGATTATTCATTAATTTTGTACCCTCTAAAATAAAGTTTTTATGGCAAATATTACATTTCACAATGAGCCTGCTTCCACTGCAGGTGAACTACCTAAAGTAGGTACTATTGCGGCTAATTTCGTAGCCGTTGGTAGTGATTTGAAAGAAAAATCACTTTCCGATTACAAAGGACAACGTGTGGTGCTCAACATATTCCCCAGCGTAGATACAGGCATATGTGCCGCTTCTGTAAGACGTTTCAACAAAGAAGCTGCCAACCTTCCCAATACCAAAGTATTGTGTATCTCCAAGGACTTGCCTTTCGCTATGGCTCGTTTCTGCGGAGCTGAAGGTCTGAACAATGTAGTGGTACTCTCCGATTTCCGTGGCGATTTCTCTAAGAAATATCCTTTGGAACTTGTAGACACCCCTCTTAAGGGACTCCTCTCTCGTGCTGTCATCGTCTTGGACGAAGAAGAAAGAGTGATCTATACCGAACAAGTAGAAGAAATCACTAATGAGCCTGATTATGAGGCCGCACTCAAGGCCTTAAAATAAGAAATAAGTCTTTAAGATAAGAAAATAGGGAGCGAAAGGTCGCTCCCTATTTTACTCTTCATGCTGATGATAACAACTACAAGTGGTGTCTCCACAGCGGAAACCGCTGATATCTACCTCAAGAGTGGCATGCTGTACCCCCTGGTGATAGAGAGAATGCTTGAGTTCTTTTTTCATCTGCATAATATCTTCTAAGCTGACACCTTCCCTGACCACCAAGTGTGCTGTCAAGGCATTCTCAGAACTACTTAGCGCCCAGATATGTAAGTGATGAATGGAGGTGATACAGGGGTGAGCTAGCAGTAATTGTTGTATCTCTTCATTGGAAAGTTGATGAGGTACACCGTCCAAAATGAGCTTAACACTCTCCTTGAGCAGCGCCCAAGTGGAAAAGAGAATGACAAAAGCAATCACAAAACTAATGATGGGGTCTATGATATTCCAGCCTGTCAGCGCAATCAAGCCTCCTGAGACGATCACCCCAAGAGAGACCAAAGCATCTACCATCAGGTGCAAGAAAGCACCCTTGATATTGATATCATCTTTCTGTCCCTTGTAGAAGAGAAAAGCCGAAAGCCCATTGATAAAGATTCCTATCAGTGCGGTGATGATAATCATCACTCCCTGCATCTGGGGCGGATGCGAGAAGCGCTCAATACTCTCCACCCCTATCTTGATAACAATAAGGCAAAGAATTACAGCATTGACAAACGAGGCCAATATAGAAGCCTTTTTATACCCATAGGTATAAAGCGCGGTCGCTCCCTTTTGTGCCAACTTCATTCCCAAGAGCGAGATAATAAGGGTTGCCACATCGCTCAGGTTATGGCTGGCATCGGAAATCAGGGCTAAGGAGTTGATGCGTATCCCTACTACAAACTCTATAATGGTATAGAGCGCATTGGCCCCTATCCCTACATAAAATGCCTGATTGATACGTTTCAAATCTGGCACATGGTGATGATGGTGACCATGATGGTCGTGATCATGATGTTCCATAATTATATAGTGAATAATGAAAAGTGAAAAACGAATAATGAAATAGTGTTGGGTAAAAAGTTTTTCACTTTTCACTCTTCACTTTTCACTCATTAACGATTGTTCCTACTGCTTCCCCTGCCACTACTTTGGCCAGATTGCCTTTTTTGTTCATATCAAAAACAATAATGGGCAAGTGGTTTTCTTGGCTAAGGGTGAAGGCTGTCATATCCATTACTTTAAGATTTTTGTCTATAGCCTCCACAAAGGTAAGATGTTCATACTTGGTAGCTTGTGGATCTTTCTCTGGGTCTGCTGTATAGATACCATCTACACGGGTACCTTTGAGAATCACATCGGCATTGATTTCTATCGCGCGGAGTACCGCAGCCGAATCGGTAGTAAAGTATGGGTTCCCGGTACCTGCCCCGAAGATGACCACGCGCCCTTTTTCCAAGTGGCGTACCGCCCTACGACGGATAAAAGGCTCTGCAATGGCCTCCATCGTAATGGCCGTTTGTAAGCGGGTGAGTACCCCCTCGCTCTCTAAGGCACTTTGCAGTGCTAAGGCGTTAATCACCGTAGCGAGCATACCCATATAGTCGCCCTGTACCCTATCCATACCATTGCTAGCTCCTGCAAGCCCACGGAAGATGTTCCCGCCCCCGATGACTATCGCCACCTGGGCACCTTGTTCCACAACTTGCTTGATCTCTATGGCATATTCCTTTAATCGTGCTGGGTCTATCCCATGCTGACGGTCTCCCATAAGGGCTTCTCCACTTAGCTTAAGGAGGATTCTCTTGTATTTCATTAGCTTATTTTTTATTGTATAATGAATAGTGAACAATGAATAGTAACTTTTTACGTTTCGTTTTCACTTCTCACTTATCGGGACAAAGGTACGATATCTTCGCAAGATTACCAAAAAAATATAAGCCAATTTGTCACTAAGATTGCGTATCATGTATATTGGCTTTGAATTACATGACAAAGATAGGAAGAATACTTCTATGTAGATTTAATCTCAATAGCTATTTTTTTAATCTCATTAGCAAATTGAAAGAGTTTTTAAAGAGGCTAAAAAGTAAGTAAAGAAAAAGAAAAGGAATAATAAGTTCTCCTATAGAAAATAAATCAATAGAGGCATTTTTATCCCATATCCTCTCAATAAAACAATATAAATTTTTAGGAAATTTCAATATAGAATGAGGATTTTTGAATAGTACATAATAGGTAAATAGTGCAATAAAGCTATAACTCACTAATCCATATGTTAATAATAAATAGTCTATTCTTGTCCAAGGTATTTTCTCTCCTTTGATATATCTATAAAGATCTCTTATCTTATAAAAAGAGTGTTGTAATAAGTTAGGTTTATTAGTAATATCAGAAAGTACCCAATAGCCATCACTCCTAAGAAAAGGATTAAGATTAAGAAAAGTGTGCAGACAAACAAAAATAGCTATAAAAGTTAGATTTATTTGTCCTAATAGTATCCCTATAATAGATAAAAAAGTACAAAAAATAATTTCAAAATACATTCCTGCACAATTTACAACTACTCTTTGCCATTTTTTAAGTCTCCATATGTCAGTAACATCTGCATAATATACAGGCGTGAACAGATAGAATCCTCCTCCAATACCTTCGTGTTCCGCACCAAAATAATTTGCAGCAGTAGCGTGTCCTATTTCATGAAAAGTAACACTTATAGCCATTGTTATTAGAAAGAGAATAAAGCTTTCTTGTACTTTAAAATTTCTGTAAGTATCTAATAATAAATAAAGTTCTGTACTTATGATCAATAAACATAGAGACAAAATAATATAAGCTGTTTTCTTGTGAAAGAGAAAATGCAAGAAAGAAGTAATCTTGCTAATGAGGTGTTTGTTGAAAATAATGAAACTCAGTTTTAAATAGGTAGGTTTTTGATAAGGTTTTATATTTTTTTCCTCTCCTTCTAAAACTCCATATTTCGATAGTTTTTCATAAAAAATATGGTATAAAACATTAACAGTTATCGTTTTTTGAGTTTCCCTATTATAAAGTTTGCATATTTCCTTGAGACTACGTTTGTTGTCTATCAGAGAAAGTAAATAGTACGTTTCTTTATTGATCCTTAAGTAATGTTTGTGCGTGGCATTACAGAGGATAAATTCTTTATCACTCAGCTTATTAAATGTAATAGAAGGGTTGATATGTGGTATTTTATCTTGCATTATAGGCAAAGGGCTTTAAGAGCATAAGCTGTGGTAAGGGTTTCACTTTTATAAGGTTCATGTACTTTAGGTTTGATGAAATTGGCGGCCTCCCATGTACCTGTCTCACTCTGTATAGATAGCAGTTTGCTTTGTAATATTGCAACTGTTTCATCATCTTTTGGAAATACTAATCTCAATGTTAGCAAGGCTAGAGCCAAGGAGAGCGCATCAGTAGGAATATGCTTTTTTATATAATCAATAGCCCATGATATTTGTTTGGTATAATCTTGTTCAAAACATTGTAACAAACGCACACATACAAAAGTGCCATAATAATTACCATAATACCAACGACTTTCCCAATAACCTTCTTTTTTCTGTTGAGATAAGAGGTAGGATATTCCTTTTTCTATAGTAGATAAATAGGCTTCTTGATTATATAGGTATAAAGCATATAAAAAATTTGCAACAACTTCTACATCAGGACCTGTACCCCATTTACTTTCATTGAAAAAGGCTTGTTTCTTTTGTAAAGAGGTTAGATTTGTCTTGGGTAGTATCCATGTTTCAATTCCTCCATTAGTACTGCTTCTATAATTAATAGCAATATCAATGGCTTTTTGGCAATATTTAGTAATAATATCTCTTTTGTCTATATGTATAAAAAACTGTATTATTTGAGCTAAATCGTCGATATCAGGAGCTATTTCCTGTACAGAGGGAAAATACTGCCAAGCACCTACTTTAGGATCGATATGTTTCATGAAGTAATTAAATTCTTCTTCAAAGAATGAAGTAATAGGTAATTTATATCTCTGTGCAACAGTATATAAACAGTCATTTAAAAGAGCCCTCTGAAAAATATCGGAAGTATGTACTTGACAAGTATTTTCAAAACCTTCTATATTACCCAAATACATAGTATGTTTGAGTTTGGCGTAATGATGTTGATAATCAGATTTTATAAAAATTAGTCCTTTATATATGGCTTCCTCCTTAATTGTAGAAAAAGAAAAAAAAGGAGTATAGTTTAGTTTTTTCTTGAGAGAAAGAGTAGTTTTCAATACAGTTAAATATCCTTCAGTAGTTTCAAGATACCCTTTAATAGTGTGTATCATGTATTTAATAGTTTCTACCCATTGGCTATCCACACCTATCTCTTGTGCTACCTTTTGTGCTTTTTCAAACTGCGCAATAGATAACCTTAATAAATCTTGTCCTATTCCTTTTACAAACAGATATTTGTGTAGTATCTCCACATTATGTTGTTTTTCTGTAAATTCTATCTTTTGTTGCAATTGATATACAGCCCAATTAAATTGTTCATTTATGAAATCTTTACTAAAATCTTTAATATCGTCATAAATCTGAAATCCTACTGAGAAATAATAATGTGAGAGTAATAATTTATCATACAATACTTTATCTTGTTCCCTTTCATTTATTATCCAAAGAGAATCAATGGCTATTTTACCAAAAGCAGCCTTATTATCTGCCAAATTAGCATATTGCTCAAAAGTTATTTTAGGAGTAGTAAGAAAATACTTTTCTGTTTGTATAGCTCTAAAATACTCTGTTTTACGCTGTTGCCAAAGAGTCCAAAAAGGGGATTTATAGCCATAAATATGAGTGAGTATCTTGATCGTTTTTTCTTGCAAATAAAGCATTTCTATCAGAGACTTAGTCTCTCCTTCATCTATTAAAGCATCTAAACAAAGTATAGAATTATAATAAGTATACCCCGCATCACAAAGTAAGCGCACAGTATCTGTACTTATTGTAGGAAAATAAGCATAGAATAATGCAGGATACTGTTTATAAAATTCTGGAGATTTTTCCATAATTGATATGTTCTAAAAATTAGATATTATACGATATTCCTTTTGGTTATGTGCTTTGTCTAAAAAAAATTGTATTTCCTCAGTTAATGGGAGCTGATTCTGTTTTTCCCAAAAGTTTTTATTATAAGGAAAGTTTAATTTGAATAGTTCTTTTTTGCTACTGACGTTAGCTTTAAAAGTACTTATATCTGAAAAAGGAAGAGTTATAATTATTTGATATTCAATATCATAATTGTTTTTATTAGACTTGTTATAAACCTCTACTTGCTGTTGTAGGGATACAGAGGCAATAAAGTATTTTCCTTTTATATTTTTTTCACATTTTTCTTTTAAACTATAATAGGAAGTCCTATATTTAGTCCACAGTTTTTTAGTAAATGGAATTTTATCTATGATTTCTTCATTAATCTTATGGAAACGCTCTGTGATGCTATAATCCTCTGTATTAATAACAAAGTATCCTTCTCCATCATAAAAATTATTTTTCTTAGGAAAATAAGCAATCTTCTTATGAATATCATCAATAGGAATAGGAGTTGAGAAATTAAAATTCTGATAGTCAATAAAAAACAAAGAACTGTACCAAAGGAAAACTTCTCTTAGAGAAAGTAATGAAAAGTCTTCGGAATATTTATCTTTATTTTCTATTCCAAATTTTCTCATGTTAAGTATTTGAAAATCAACTATTAAATCTTTACTTAAACCTAATAATTTATTACGTTTTACACGTCCCCCAATATCTTCTATTTTTAGAATTTGTCCGTTTTTTTTTAGAATAGTGCGTAAAAAGAAATCCTCTACAAAAGGTTCATTGGGATAATTTTCAAGTGCTTTTCTATAGGTTTGGGATAGTATTTCTTGGTTAGTTTCTACCACCACCTCACTCAGTTCTATAGGTTTTGGGAGGAGAAAAAGGGTATCTTTTTCCTTACTAAGTTGTTCAGCTGTAGTTCTAATAGTCTCATATCCCAATAGCTTGATAGAGATACTATCATAAGCATGGATTGTATAGAACACAAAAAGCCCATCGTCATTGGTAAGGGTGTAGTTGTTTGTGTTATGTATGATCACAGAGACTAAAGGTTGTTTTGTCTGCTTATCTATTATATGTTTCTTAACAATCAGTTGTGAATACAAAAATTGCTGAACGAAGATAAATAAGAATACAGCTATATTTCTCATATTTTTCATATTTTTAATACTTTTAATATTTTCTACAAAAAAAATAGGTTACTTAACATAATACAATCAAATAACCTATTTTCAAAATTTCTTAAAATAGAACAAAAATTTATCCTTCCTTATCTCGCCCAAGAATCTCCATAAGAATAGGCTCCCGTATGAGGATCAACATTAACCATAGGGCCTATCGTCCCATGGTCAGGACCTCCAACATTAGTCCCTGTTGGAGAGCCAACAGCGCTGACTCTAATCCAGCTCATCTCATAACGTTTTTCAAGTTCTTCAAGTTCAAAAGCATCTATTAATGCTTTTTCCTCTTCCAAAAAGAGGTCTTTCTCGATGTCAGACATGTCTGTCTGCTTTTTAATCAAATTAATCTTCATACATTTGTTTTTAAAATTAATAAACAATTTAAAAAGAAAGTCTTGCAAGTATTTCTTTGAGGCAAAATTAAATAAAATTATTACACAAAGATATGAATATCAGGAAATAAACAAAACTTTAACTTTTATATCCTTAAAAATATTATTAATTAAGTATTATATAGTTTTTTGAAAAGATTTAATTGTTAATTTTTTTACATTTTTTGATTGAGATAAAGTTTAAAAACAACTATATTACATAAAAATACCTCTTAAAGTACTATCGTTTTTTTATTATCCTCATCTTTTACAAACGAATAAATCGCTGTATATTTACTTACTATTTACACATCAACTCATTAGCAAATTAGCAAATTAATTCGTACTTTTGCGCTAAAAAAGATGACACTTTCTGAAAAAGACCAGCAATACCTCTGGCACGCCTATACCCAACACAAAACCAGCGATACCCCTATCGCTATTGTAAAGGGGAAAGATGCCCTCCTATGGGACGAAAACGGCAATACGTATATTGATGCCATCGCCTCTTGGTGGGTTAATCCGTACGGACATAGTAACGAACGCTTAGCTCGAAAGGCTTACGAGCAACTCACCTCTTTAGAGCATGTGCTCTTCGGGGGCTTTACCCACCAGCCTGCTTGCGACTTGGCTGAGGCACTCCTTAAGATCCTGCCTAAGAACCAAAGCAAAGTGTTCTTCTCGGACAATGGCTCTACCGCAGTGGAGGTGGCTGTAAAAATCGCCTTACAATATTACTATAACCGTGGGGAGAAGCGTACTACCTTCATCGCCTTTGAGGAGGCCTTCCATGGAGACACTTTTGCGGCTATGGCCGTATCTGGTATTTCTCTCTATACTACCGCTTTTCAGGATCAATTGCTCAAGGTGGTACGTATACCTATCCCTGAAAAGGGACAGGAGGAGGCTTGCAAGCAGCGCCTCTTGGAGGTGATTGCCCAAGAGAAGTGTGCGGCCTTTATCTTTGAACCCTTAGTCCTCGGAGCAGCGGGTATGCGTATGTACGCTCCAGAAGTCTTGGACGAACTGATCCAAATATGCCGTGAACACCAAGTACTCACCATAGCCGATGAGGTGATGACGGGCTTCGGGAAGACAGGAAAGACCTTTGCTTGTGATTATCTCAAGCAAATGCCTGACATGATTTGCCTATCCAAGGCTCTTACTGGGGGTACCATTCCGCTTTCGGCAACCACTACTACCGAGGCTATTTACGAGGCTTTCTATAGTGATGATATCAGCAAGGCGCTCTTCCACGGACATACCTTTATGGCCAATCCTACAGGCTGTGCCATTGCCTTGGAGAGCCTAAAGATATTGGCTGAAGAAGAAATGCAGGCCAACCTTAAGCGTATTCACGCAAGGCATGTGGCCTTTGCCGCTAAAATGGACAAACATCCTAAGGTTGCCCGTACCCGTACCCTTGGCGTGATTGTAGCTTTGGACTTGAAAGTACCTGATACAGGAGAGTATTATGGAGCCATTCGCAACGAACTCTATCGTTTTTACATCAGCCATGGAGTGATCTTGCGCCCTGTATATCATACCATATATATATTACCTCCTTATATCATCACCGACAAGCAGCTCGATAGGGTCTACCAGGTGGTGGAAGAGAGTATAACATACCTAAGCCAAAAAGGACTTATATAGATGAGCAACCACACACCCAACGCTGCCCTTACCATAGGGCAGCGTATCATTGCCTTTAACAAGAGCTTACAGTATACGGGCAAACTCCCTGAGGGCTTCGCTGTGCTAAACCCTTACTTGGATAACCCTGAGACGCTACAGGTGATGACCTCTTTTTATGACAAATATTATAACGATGAGGTACCCCGCAAGTTTATCATCGGCATCAATCCCAGCCGACATGGGGCGGGGGTTACAGGAGTGCCTTTTACCGATACCAAGCACTTGGAAAACGATTGCGGTATCCCTATGCTTTCGGCTCGTACCCACGAGGTCTCCTCGGTATTCGTCTATGATATGATTGCCCAGTATGGAGGCGTGGCCGCCTTTTACAAGGATTACTATATCAACTCACCTTTTCCCTTGGCTATTGTCCGCAAGAATGCACAGGGCAACTGGCTCAATGCCAACTATTATGATGACCCTGAGCTTTTCGCCTTGACCCGTGCCTATATGATAGAGACCCTCAGAAAACATATAGCCTTGGGATTAGACACTAATAAAGTATATGTATTAGGTAAGAAAAACGCTACTTTCTTGGAAAAGCTCAACAAAGAGGCTTCTTTGTTCAAAAAAATGGTCGTTCTGGAGCACCCACGCTATATAGAACAATACAAGTCCAAGGAAAAACAACTGTATATAGACAAGTTTATCACCCTATTAAAAACCTAATTGTATGAAAATCCTAAAGGAACTAGACGAACTCACCGCCGCCGAGGTCATCTCCCCCGAAGTGGCCGAGCGTATTCGCCACTATGCCGAGCAGCGCACCCAGAGTAACTCCTCCCATAGGCTTCTGACCGTCTTCGGAGCACTGGGAGCGATTCTTATTGCTTTGGGAGTTATTGTCCTTTTGGCACATAACTGGGACGAGCTACCCCGCTGGATAAAGACCTTTTTCTCCTTCCTTCCCCTATTGGCAGGGCAGGCGGCTTGTGGCTACCTGCTTTTCAAAAAGGGACTCACCTCTTGGTGGGGGGAAGCTGCCGCTGCCTTTACCGCTTTGACCATAGGGGCTACGATTGCTATGGTACATCAGGTATATAACCTGCCCGATAGCTCCTTCGCCAGTTTTCTCTCTCTCTGGCTTATCTTAGCCCTACCTACCCTCTACCTTATGCGCTCACGGGCGACAGCTGTGCTCTATTATATAGGGATAGGGGCTCTCTGTATATTGGGGTATAGAGAATGGACTACTTACTATACTTCTTTGGTTACCTTTGTGCTTATCTTGCCTTTTTACATCTGGCATATAATATATAAGGCAAATAGTGCGATTACTTATGCCTTTCACTGGCTTACCGTAGTCTTTACCGGAATAGCTTTGTTCATCCTCTCTACAAACATAAGAGATGATAATGATGTCATCCTTTGGTTTGTATTACTCTCTGCTATTTATCTTATGATAGGAAAGTATTTGCAAACAAGTATTTATTACAATGCTTATAAAGTAGCTGCCCTTCTGTGTATTCCTATTTGTTTTTTTATAGAAGATTTCCCTTCTTTTAACAATAATTACACCCTATATACGACCATTGCTATAGTACTTTTCTATTTTTTACTTATTGCAAAGTATTATTATATAGATAAAAAGGAAAAAGCACTGGATCTTGTATTAGTTTTTCCTCTGTTGTATATATTTTCTATCTATTTAGTGCGCCTTTACCTATATGATTTAGTTATTTTAGCCTTTGGTGCTTACTATATTTGGAAAGGATTTAAGAGCGAACGTAGTTTAGTGGTCAATTATGGCCTTTCGGTCATCTCTGTTGAGATTGCTATACGATTTTTTGATAGTTACTACCCTTTTATTATCAAAGGAATTGTCTTTATCCTCTTAGGTATAGGATTTTTTGTAGCCAATTATTTCATTCTAAAACAAAAGAAAAATGCGTAAGAAATACCTCCTCATAGCCTTTGCCTGTATGGTACTGGTACAGCTAGCTTTCCCTCTAAAAATGATTTTTGATAGGGAATTGATTCTCTTACGGGGCGAAACCTTCCTGATGAAGATTGCCCCCCTTGACCCTTACGATGCCTTCCGCGGACGCTATGTGATGATCAGCTACGAGGACAGAGAGGTACCCATGCCTAGAAAATTTCAGCATATGGAAGACCTCAAAGAACTCTATATCACAGTGAAAAAGGACGAACATGGAATGCTTGTCTATGACCAAGTAACCCTACAACCGCCCACCGATACCAATAGCTATATCAGGGAAGAGGCCGAATCCTATGGCTTTTCCTATGATGATGGTGAAATATGGTTAGACCTCCCCTATCGCTATTATATGAACGAAAACAAAGCCCCAAGAGCCGAAAGACTGCTCAATGAGGCCTATGCCCAAATCGTTGTCTACAAGGGACAAGTGGTACTCAAGGGTATCCTGGTTAATGGCATGCCTATAGAAAAATATCTTGACTAATTAGCAGAAGACAAATCTTATAAAAATATACTTTATTATATGAAAAATTTCTCCTTAGAAACACTCAAGCAAGAAATATTCTCCAAAAAATCCTTCCTCTGTGTAGGCTTAGACGTGGATCTAAGCAAAATTCCTCCTTTCCTACTCAAGGAAGAAGATCCTATTTTTGCCTTTAACAAGGCAATTATCGATGCCACCCACCCTTATACCATTGCCTATAAGCCCAATATTGCTTTCTATGAAGCCTATGGGGAGCGGGGCTGGCAGTCGCTAAGAAAGACCATTGACTACCTCAATGAGCAGCACCCTCGTATCTTTACCATAGCCGATGCCAAGCGGGGCGATATAGGCAATACAGCTACCATGTATGCCAAGGCTTTCTTTGAAGACCTACAATTCGACAGCATAACGGTAGCCCCCTATATGGGACAGGATTCCGTAGAGCCTTTCTTGGCTTTCAAGGACAAGGCTACTATTCTTTTGGCACTGACCTCCAACAAGGGAGCTTTTGATTTCCAGACGCTCTCCACTGAGGGGATACCTCTCTATCAGCAGGTACTCACCCGCTCCCAGCAGTGGCACAACGCCCAGAACCTCATGTATGTAGTCGGCGCTACCAAGGCGGAATACTTAGCCGAGATTCGCCGTATAGTCCCTGATGCCTTCCTACTCGTCCCTGGAATAGGTGCCCAAGGGGGCGACCTCACTCAGGTATGCAAGTACGGACTCAACGAGTCGGTAGGGCTGATTATCAACGCCTCTCGTGCAGTCATCTATGCCTCCCAGGGGGAAGACTTCGCCTCAAAAGCAGGGGAAGCCGCCCATGCCCTCCAACAAGAAATGGCCGCTATCCTTCACCCCCAATTCCCTACACTATGACCTTTTCTGAAGAAAACTACCTGAAAATCATCTACCATCTCGGCCAAGAGCGCCTAGAGGAAGTAACGACCAATGCCATAGCCGATGCTATGCAGACCAAGGCCTCATCAGTTACCGATATGATCAAGAAGCTACATGAAAAGGGCTGGGTAGAACACAAGAAATACCAAGGTGTCTCCCTTACCAAAGAAGGAGAGAAAAATGCCCTTTTTGTCATCCGAAAGCACCGCCTTTGGGAGGTCTTTCTCGTGGAAAAGCTCCATTTCTCTTGGGACGAAGTCCATGAAGTGGCCGAACAACTGGAGCATATACAGTCCGATAAGCTCATCGAGGAATTGGACAAGCTCCTGCTCTACCCCGAAAAAGACCCCCATGGCGATCCCATTCCCGATAAGTTTGGCCACATGCCCTCCCTCAAAAGTGAGCTGCTGAGCCAAATGAAGCCCAACGAAGTCGCCCAATGTGTAGGAGTGAAGAACACTTCTAAAGAATTTTTACAATATCTCAATAAGATAGACATTTCTATCGGAAAAGAAATTAAGATTTTGGAGATACATTCCTTCGACAATTCTATTGAAATTCAACTAGATAGCCGAACTATCAACATTTCCTCCATGATAGCAGAAAACATATATGTTAAAAAAAACAAATAAGTCTTATTTTTCTTTTTTGTTTCTGAAAAATAGATTATTTTTGCCCTCACATTCTCAATAAAAATGTTACGTAAAAAATACTTTTTCATCATCCTTGGTGTGATTGCCCTTGGGGTAGTTGGTTACTTCCTATTCTTCCCTTCTGGCAAGTATAAGTTTGAAAACCAAGAAATTATACTCGACGATTGTGGCGATGGAGACGAAGATTGTGCTGAAGTCTCCATCAATTACATGCTTTGCAAAAAACCTAGTGCTTTTGCTCAAGCGTTTAACGACACTATACAGCGACAATTGGTCAGAATCCTCACCGCAAAGGATACTGTTATGGGGGTTAAGGAAGCAGGCGAGCTGTTCCTTTCTCAGTACAAAGCCGACAAAGAGCAGTTCGAAGGCATCTCCCCTTATCAGATACAAATTGTAGACACCATTCTCTTGGAGAATGACGCCCTTATCTCCCTCCAGCGCTCAGGATATGAGTACTTAGGAGGTGCCCACCCTATCAACTGGATCAGCTATATGAACTTCAAGGCTTCCGATGGTACTCCCCTTCCTCAAGCAGCTCTCTTTACCAATAAGGACAAGATCTTGGAGGTAGCCGAAAAGCACTTCAGAGAGACTTTCAACCTCTCCGAAGAGGAAGAACTTAGTAAAAACGGCTTTATGTTCCAGAATGATATTTTTGCCTTGCCTAAAAACATTGGTTTTGATCAAAACCACCTTATTTTATTGTATAACCCATATGAAATAGCCCCTTATAGCACCGGAGTTTTGGAGGTAAAAATCCCTCTCTCCGAAGTAAATCCTTGGCTTTCATTTAACCTTAATGACCCAAAAAGAAAATGACACCCACACGGAAAGTTTACTACCTTGGCAGTTGCGATACCTGCCAACGCATTCTCCACGAACTCAAAGTATTGGAGGATTTCACCTTTCAAGATGTAAAAGAAGAGCCTATCTGCGAGACTGATCTCGAACAGCTCAAGAATGTTACTGGAAAGTATGAACTCTTGTTCAACAAGCGCTCTAAACTCTACAAAGAACGCCAACTCAACGAAAAAGACCTGACGGAGAATGATTACAAAGACCTTATTTTGGAACATTATACCTTCCTGAAACGGCCTATATTAATCATTGACGACCATGTCGTACTGGGGAATGCTACCAAAATTATAAAAGAAACACGCAAACACTTATAATATCATTCCTTTCTGAACTCTATGAGTACAATCACTCAACTGAATATCCCTACCACCAACCTCCCCCGTATTGTTGTTATTGGGGCTGGTTTTGGTGGTATCAATATCGTAAAGCAATTGGATTTTTCCAAAATGCAAGTGGTTCTGATCAATAAGACCAATTACCACACCTTCCAGCCACTACTCTATCAGGTGGCAACCGCGGGACTGGAACCCGACTCTATCGCACACTCCGTGCGCTCTATCTTTAAGAAAGAAAAGACCTTCCACTTCCGCATCACTGAAGTAAAACAGATAGATCCCGAAAAGAAGTGTATTTATACCGACCTAGGGGATCTCTCCTACGACTACCTTGTGATAGCTACAGGTTCACAGACCAACTTCTACGGCAATGCCAATATCCAAAAGTATGCCATGCCTATGAAGACCGTCCCTGAAGCGATAGATATGCGTAGCCTTATTATCCAAAACTTGGAGGCTGCCATTCTGACCAATGACCTTGAAGAGCGCAATAGCTTGATGAACTTTGTCATCGTCGGAGGAGGCCCCACAGGAGTGGAACTGGCCGGTGCCTTTGCCGAACTTAAAAGCCATATCCTCCCCACTGACTACCCCGACTTGGACATTCGCAAGATGAATGTCAACCTGATTCAGGCGGATCCTCGCTTGCTAGTGGGTATGGGAGAGAAATCCAGCCAAAAAGCCAAAGAATACTTGGAAAAAATGGGCGTTACCATTTGGTTCAACACCTTTGTCAAGGATTATGATGGTACCAATGTGGTAACCAACACGCATAACTTTGAGACCCGTACCCTTATCTGGACTGCTGGGGTCAAGGGTAGTACTATAGAGGGAATCCCTCAGGAGAGCATACAGTTCGGCCGCTATGTGGTCAATGAGTTCAGTGAGATAAAAGGTTGTAAGGATATCTATGCCATTGGCGATATAGCCTGTATGATCAGTGACAAATACCCCAAAGGACACCCCATGGTGGCACAACCTGCAATCCAACAAGGAAAGCAATTGGGCAAAAACCTCAAGAGAAAAATTGCTGGCAAGAAGAACTTAGTACCTTTCAGCTATTTTGACAAAGGCGCTATGGCTACTGTCGGGCGTAATAAGGCCGTGGTAGAGATTGCAGGTATGCGCTTTTCAGGCTGGTTCGCTTGGATTCTCTGGATGGTCGTACACTTGGCTTTCTTGGTGGGCTTCCGCAACAAAATGGTAGCCTTGGCCAACTGGATTGTACAGTATTTCCAATACAACAAAGGGGTACGCCTTATTATCCGCCCTTACAAATCGGCTTATGAGAGGGAACAAGAACAAACCCTCAAACCATAAACTTTTCATTTTTCTTCCATTAAGAGCTACTCCGTATGTGAGGTAGCTTTTTTAATTTAAAGTAAAAAATTGGCAGTATATCTTGCTTATTCAAAAAATATAATTACCTTTGCCCCCGATTTTACAAATATCATTATTAATTATCTAAATTATCAAACGATGAAAAAAATGATTCTTTCAGCACTTACTCTCTGGAGTTTTGCTGCTTTTGCTCAAGAAGAAACTACTGCCCCCTCTATGTCGGCTCCAGAGCCTTCTGCGGCCTCTGAAAAGACATGGACTCGTGCAGGACTTATCTCCCTGATGTTCAACCAAACAGCTTTTAACCATGATTGGACTGGGGGGGGTACCAATAACTACGGAGGAAACCTCAACCTTTCCTACGATGCCAACTATAAAAAAGGTGCTTGGACATGGGATAACAAACTCCTTGTGGATTACGGTCTTACCAAAGTAGATGGCGATGCTTTCTCTAAGAAATCTAATGACCGTTTCGCCCTTACTTCTCTTGTAGGACGACAAGTATCCGATACTTGGTTTGTTTCTTTCTTTGCCAATTTCCAAACTCAATTGGCCAAAGGGTATAAGTATGACACTGATAACACTGGAAAACAAATCCGTACCGAAACAACCAACTTCTTAGCGCCTGCTTACTTCTCCTTCGGACCTGGTATGTTGTGGAAAAAGAGCGATAACCTAAAGGTTAATATCTCCCCTGCTACTGCAAGATTCATCTTCACTGATAAGAAGTTCACTGAGGCTGGCCCTCACTTCGGGGTAAAACAAGGAGAAACCTCTCGCTTTGAGTTCGGTGCGGCCGTAAATGGATATGCGAAGTTTGACAACTTGGTGAAGAATGTAACCCTTGAGAATACCCTTAGCCTCTATAGCAACTATTTGGACAAACCCCAAAATGTAGATATAGACTATACGCTCAATGTACTGATGAAGGTAAATGACTTCCTTTCAGCCAACCTCACCTTCCAGGCCATCTACGATGATGACGCTGCAAAAGCCTTCCAGATAAGAGAAGCCTTCGGTGCTGGATTCACCTATAAGTTCTAACAAGATAAAAGAGAAAAAGTAAAAGGTAAAAGATTTTTCCTCTTTTACCTTTTATTATTTTACTCATTACTATCATTGGGGACACTCTTCTCTCTTCATTTTTCACTATTCACTATTCATTTTTCACTATTCATTTTTCACTATTCATTTTTCACTATTCATTTTTCACTATTCACTTATCATTATCATGTGGGCGTTTCCCAAAGATATGTTCCAAATCTTCCTTGAAGATCACCTCGCGTTCTAAAAGCAATTCGGCTAAAGTGGTGAGCTTTTCCCTATTGGTTCTAAGGATATCAAGGGCGCGCTGGTATTGTTGTTCTATAATCTCTCTTATTTCCTCATCAATCACCTGAGCGGTTTTCTCACTATAAGGTTTGGTAAATCCGTATTCCTCACCTGTAGGATCGTAATAGGTTAGGTTCCCAATCTTATCATTAAGTCCATAAATAGTTACCATAGCACGAGCCTGTTTGGTTACCTTTTCTAGGTCACTGAGTGCCCCTGTGGAGATTTTCCCAAAGGTAATCTCTTCGGCTGCACGACCACCAAGGGCAGCACACATCTCATCTTGAATCTGGTCGGTGCGTACAATCTGTCGCTCTTCGGGTAGGTACCAAGCTGCCCCAAGCGAACGTCCACGAGGAACTATAGTTACCTTGACCAAAGGAGCTGCATGCTCCAAAAGCCAACTCACGGTAGCATGTCCTGCTTCATGATAAGCAATCGCCTTTTTCTCTTCAGGAGTGATAATCTTGTTCTTCTTCTCCAAGCCTCCGATGATTCTATCCACTGCATCCAAGAAATCCTGCTTATCCACCGATGTCTTACCACGACGGGCTGCAATCAGTGCAGCCTCATTACACACATTGGCTATATCCGCTCCTGAGAAACCAGGGGTTTGTTTGGCCAAGAACTCTACATCTAAGTCCTCGGTTACTTTGATAGGGCGCAAGTGCACTTTGAAAATCTCTTTACGCTCGTTCAAGTCGGGCAAGTCCACATAGATCTGTCGGTCAAAACGTCCTGCTCTCAGTAGTGCCTTGTCCAAAATATCAGCACGGTTGGTAGCTGCCAGAACAATCACATTGGTATTGGTACCAAAACCGTCCATCTCTGTAAGTAACTGATTGAGGGTATTTTCTCTTTCATCATTGGCATTGGTCAGGTTATTTTTGCCTCTGGCTCTACCTATGGCATCTATCTCGTCTATAAAGATGATAGAGGGCGATTTCTCTTTAGCTTGTCGGAACAAATCCCGCACGCGAGAGGCACCCACTCCTACGAACATCTCTACAAAGTCCGATCCTGAAAGGGAGAAGAAAGGCACCTGTGCCTCACCTGCTACTGCCTTGGCAAGGAGCGTTTTCCCAGTCCCAGGAGGGCCTACAAGCAGCGCACCTTTGGGAATTTTCCCTCCTAAGGAGGTATATTTTTCAGGATTCTTGAGAAAATCCACTATCTCCTGTACCTCTTCCTTGGCACCTTCGAGCCCTGCTACATCTTGGAAAGTGATTTTCTTATCCTTCTCTCCGTCGAAGAGTTTGGCACGGGAGCGACCTATATTGAAGAACTGTCCTCCCCCGAAGCCGCCTCCTGCACGGCGCATTAAAAATATCCATAGGCCAACAAAGAGTACCAGCGGCAATACTACCGTGATGAGCAGGTCTCCTACAAAATTCTGTTCGGTACGGTATACCAGCTGGGTATTGGAGAGGTTGTTTTCGGCTACGATCTTATTGAATCTGTTTTCAAAATTCTCTAAAACGCCTATTTCCATTCTATACTGAGGCACATCGGAATCCTCCCCTGTTTTGAACAAAGGGCTTTCGGCACGCACCTTCTTATGGTCTGGCTTATCCATAGCCTCTGGGAAGAGATAGATACGTGCTTGGTGCTTATTGACCACTACCACTTTGGAGATGTCTCCATCTTGGAGGAATTTTTCAAATTCTGTCTGAGAGATTTCCTCAGGTTGTTTCCATAAGCCCGCACTAGAGAGCGGATTAAGGATAAAAAATAGAATAAGCGCGAGTCCTGCATAGAACCAAAAAGCAGAAAATCGCGATGGCTTGTTCTCGTTCATAACTATTCATTTGTTTTTATATGGGTTATCTGGGCATCTCCCCATAAGCCCTCTATATCATAATATTCGCGTACATGCTTTTGGAAGATATGTACCACCACATCCACATAGTCAAGCAGTACCCACTCGGCGTTTTGTTCTCCTTCTACATGCCAAGGCTTCTGTGGGGTCTGCCTCTGTACAGCGCCCGATATGGCCACCACCTGCGTATTGGAGCCCCCTGTACAGATGACAAAGTAGCTACATACGGCATTCTCTATACCTCTGAGGTCTAAAATGGTGATGTCCTGTCCCTTTACTTTTTGAATCCCTTCTAGTACAGAAGAGAGGATTTGTTCTGTGTTATTTTTTTCTGTCATTCAATTTTTTTAATTACTTTTGCAAAGCGACAAAGGTATAACATTTTATGGAAATTATCAAACTTAATGCCACAAATTCTACCAATACTTATCTTAAAAATCTTATTAAGGAAAAACCCATAGCCGACCTTAGTTGTGTATGGGCACTTTCACAGACCCAAGGGCGCGGACAACAGGGCGCTAGCTGGGTAGCTGAACCAGGCAAGAACCTTACTTTCAGCGTTTTTAAAAAATTTGACCAGCTCCCTTCCGAGTATCACTTCTTGCTGAATATGGAAGTGTCACTAGCTATTTTCCGTGCCTTAAAAAAATTATATATACCAGACTTAGCTGTCAAGTGGGCTAATGACATTTTGTCAGCCAAAAAGAAGATCTGTGGGATACTGATAGAAAACACGCTCCATAAGGAGTATATCACAGCCTCAGTGATTGGAATAGGTCTAAATGTAAATCAACTTTTTTTCAATGATTTGCCCAATGTCTCTTCCCTACAGAAAATCATGGGGCACCCCTTTGACCTAGAGGAGGTCTTGCTCCTTATCCTCCATGAACTGGAGGCCGCCCTCTTAAGCCTCTCCCCTACCCGCTTTGAGGAGGTATTGGACGAGTATCATACGCACCTATTTCGCAAGGACAAGCCCTCCACCTTTGAGTACCCCAACGGACAGCGCTTTATGGGCTATATCAGGGGAGTTAGTCACAACGGCCAACTCCAAGTAGAACAAGAAGATGCCCTGATGAGCTCGTTTTCGCTTAAAGAAGTCAAATTACTTTACTGACCCCTTATCTTATGAAATATTTTTTCAGTACCCTCACGCTCCTTGCCCTTATCCTTAGCGGTTGCCATTCCCAAAAAGCAGCTATGGAAGCGCTTTCAGAGGAGCATTTCTATGCCTATTCATTAAGCAATGGTACGTATCGAGAAAGTCCCTTTCCGCTCCTACCCAAAGATGCTTGGGAGCAACCTTACAAATACCTACATTTCCAGCTACAGCCCAAGGGCAACTTCCTATATGTAACCTACGATAAGGTAGAAAATGGACAGCTCACTACCCATACCAAGCGCCATTGGGGGCTTTGGCGCAGAAAAGGATTCAGGTACCAATCCCGCTGGCTTATCTCGCCCCTTGTACCCATTTTCTTTGGCTGGGATATGCAGCGCTATTATTTCAAGGTAGATGACATGCAAAATATTGATTTTACCGAAAAGGGAAGCCGTTGGTTCTTTGTAGGGGGCTTTGGCTATGCCTATGATCCCTATTATGGAGATGGTCGCTTTAAGACAGTTGCTCATACCGAGCAACCTATGGTCTATTTTGACCAAGGACGTTATGGCATTAGGACAAATAAAGATACCCTGACCGCTCCTCTTTACGATGAGTTGAGTTGGTTTGAGAATGGAGTAGCCCGCGTGCGAAAGGAGTACGCTTGGGGAGTGATTGATACCTTTGGCAGGGAAGTCATTCCCCCTATATACAATCAAATTACCTACGAGAAATGGAGTAAACCTCCTTTCTTCTTAGTCCAAAAGGACAGTCTCAGTGGTATATTTTCCCTCAAGGGGGAACTGCTCACCCCTGTACAATACAAATACTTAGAATACAATTGGCCAGGTGTGCTCTTAGCCAAAAAAGATAGCCTATGGGGCTTTATTGGCATAGATGGCAAAGAAAAACTGGCTATTATCTACGATCGTATTGAGAAAAATGATTATGGTTATACCCTTATCAAGGGAGATAAAGTAGGCTTTTTCAGATACGGAGGGCAATATGCGCGGTTTATCCCTGCGGTCTATACCCAAATATATTTTCCCTCTACCACCAAAGCATTTGCCGTGGTTCATAGTGGCGATAAACTCCTACTGATAGATCGCAAAGGTGTTGTTCACCAGGCCGTCCCTACTAAGGTAAAGGGTATTGATATCTTCTTGGACAAGCTCGAAGGCGTCGCCGAGTACCAAGGACAATACTATAAGCCAGCACCAATGACCAATGACCAATGACTGGTGACCAATGACTGGTGACTAGTGACTAGTGATTAGAAATAAATAACTATTTGTCATTTGCCACTATTTTCGTATTTTTGCACAATCAAACTAACTTTCATGAAAGAAACAGATATCATCATCATAGGGGCAGGGCCTACAGGGCTTTTTGCCGTTTTTGAAGCAGGCCTTTTGCGCCTTAAGTGCCACCTGATAGATACGCTCCCGCAACCTGGGGGACAGCTCACTGAACTCTACCCTAAGAAACCTATCTTTGATATCCCTGGTTATCCTAGTGTAGGAGCCGCTGAGCTGGTAGATAACCTTATGGAACAAATCAAGCAGTTCCAACCCGAATTTACCCTTTCGGAGACCGCTTTAACCCTTGAAAAACAAGCTGATAACACCTTTGTTGTTACCACCGACAAGGGCACCCAAGTCAAAGGCAAGGCCGTAGCTATCGCAGGAGGCTTAGGTACCTTTGAACCACGTAAGCCTGAGATAAGTAACCTTGCTGATTATGAAGATAAGGGCGTAGAATACTTTGTACGCAAGCCCGAACGCTTCGCTGGTAAGCGTGTAGTTATAGCCGGAGGCGGCGATTCAGCTCTTGACTGGAGTATTTTCTTGTCCAATGTCGCCCAGTCGGTTACACTGGTACATCGTCGCAATGAGTTTCGTGCAGCCTTGGATTCAGTAGAGAAAGTTAAGGCACTCAAGGCAGCAGGCAAAATCAACCTTATCACCCCCGCAGAGGTAGTCGCTCTCAAGGGAGAGGGGCAGCTCTCCGCTGTTGTCCTTGAAAAAGAAGGAGTACAGGAGGAACTACCTACCGACTACTTTATCCCGCTCTTTGGTCTCACCCCTAAGCTAGGGCCTATTGCCGATTGGGGATTGGAGATAGAACGCAATGCCATCAAGGTCAATAATGCCCTTGATTATCAAACCAATATAGAAGGTGTCTATGCCATAGGCGATGTGAATACCTACCCAGGCAAGCTCAAACTTATTCTCTGTGGGTTCCATGAAGCTACCCTTATGTGTCAAGGGGTCTATAACCGCCTCTACCCTACCAAGAAGTATGTACTGAAATACACTACCGTTGCAGGCGTTGATGGCTTTGATGGCTCCCGCAAAGAAGCAGAAAAAGCAGTCATCCAGTCTATTTAAGTGAAAAGAGAAGAGTGAAAAGTGAATAACACGTTGCGTGCTTACACTTTTCACTCTTCACTTTTCACTCTTCACTAATCACTTTTCCTATTTCTCCTATAGGGTAAGAGGCCTGTTCTCCTGTTTGCATATGCTTGAGAATGGCAGTACCTTCGGCCAGTTCGGTCTCTCCGATGAGTACTACATACCTTACCTTACGGCTGTCGGCATAGGCCAATTGTTTTTTGAGTTTGGCGGCTTCAGGGTAGAGTTCTACTCTATAGCCTTGGGCTCGCAATTGTTGTATCACGCCAAAAGAAGCCAAAGCCTCCTTATCTCCAAAATTAACACACAATACATCCAAGGTGTGCTCTAAGGTCCTGGGAAACAAATTCAATTGCTCTAAAACAAGATAGATTCTGTCCAAGCCGAAGGAGATGCCAACCCCACTCATGCCCTTAAGGCCAAATATCTCGGTAAGTTCGTCATAACGTCCGCCCCCCCCTATAGAGCCTAAGGCAACTTCACGCGGTGCTGCTACTTCAAAAATAGCTCCTGTATAGTAATTTAGTCCGCGCGCTAAGGTTACCTCCAGCTCTAAAGAAGCCGTCTGTAAGCCCAACTGTTGGGTTTGCGCATAGATAAACTCCAAGTCGGCTACTCCTTCCAGTCCTGTAGGAGAAGATGCAAGTAAGTCCTTGAGTCTTCTAATCTTCTGGGAAAAATCCCCCTCTAGGGAGAATACAGGTTGGATTTTGGCTATGGCCTCAGGGGTAATACCTCTTTGGAGCATCTCCTCCTCTACTTTCTCCTTTCCTATCTTATCGAGTTTGTCCAAAGCCATGGTAAAGTCAATCAACTTATCAGGCGCCCCAATAATCTCGGCAAAGCCAGAGAGGATCTTGCGGTGATTCATCTTGACTGTAACCCCTTTGACTTGTAGAGCGGTAAAGACACTGTCGTAGAGTTGTACAAACTCCACTTCCTGCCAGAGTCCCTTAGCCCCTACCACATCGGCATCACACTGATAGAACTCACGATAGCGCCCTTTCTGTGGACGATCGGCACGCCATACGGGCTGAATCTGGTAACGCTTGAAGGGAAAACTAAGGTCGTTCTGGTGTTGTACCACATAGCGCGCAAAAGGCACCGTAAGGTCATAGCGCAGTGCCTTCCCACTGATATAAGTGGCCAGCTTAGCACTACTATGCTGCTCATATACCTCTGCAGGTACTTCCGAGAGGAAATCTCCTGCATCCAAAATTCTGAAAATCAGCCTATCTCCTTCCTCTCCATATTTGCCCATGAGTGTTTCTGTCTTCTCGAAGCTGGGAGTCTCAATAGGTTGGAAGCCATAGCGCTCGAAGGCTTGGCGAATGGTCTGAATGATATAATTGCGCTTGGCGACTTCCTCTGGGGAGAAATCACGCGTTCCTTTGGGTATACTGGGTTTTTGCATTGTATTCTGGTTATTGTAATAAAAAACAGCTAATTTTCATTAACTGTTTTTTATTTGGTATTTGATTTTAATCTCTAATGACTAATCCACATTGTCGTGTAGATAGCTATTATTCTCACGTATCTGAGCTATATTATTAGAATCCAAGCTAATAGAGCTACGAGAAACCGATGGCGTCATAGTCGTGGAAGAAATATCCACATTCTTTCGCATATAAGCAGGGGTATTTTCTAAGTCCTCTATCTTATAATTGGTCTGGGAAGAGAACTGATAGCTCATATTCTTAAAGGTCGTTTTACGGTTAGCCGCATTTTCCTTAAGTGCTGAAAGATAAGCATTTTGGTTGGTCTCCTTCGGTTGGGTCGTCTTAGCTGGTTCTTTGATTCTCAGTTCCGCCTTGAACTCTTCCTCCTCTGTATCTCGCTGTGGAGAGCGTGCTTGGGTGAGCATTTCCTCTACTTCGAGGTAGTTCTCAAGGGTGTGTACAATCTTGCCATTTTCTTGAGCGGGAGCGGGAGCCGCTGCTTGCATCATAGGGGCTGCTTGGGGCTTTTCTTGCTCGAAATAGACCACTTTACGCTCTGCTACTTGCGGTCTTTGTGGAGCGGAAGCCGTTACCTTAGGGGCGGTTGTTTTTTTTTCTTGGTATATCACAAAATCCTCCTGCTGGATAGGCACTACACGTTCCACTATATCAAAATGGACAGGAATATGGTATAGGCTCTCATCTACCTTTAGGGGCTTTATTTTTTTTTCAGGGGCTGTATGTAGGGTGATACCCATGCTACTTTTGGCTGTTGCATCTGCCACAGGTGCTTGCTCTGGGGTCTCATCGAACTGATAAACCACTTTTTCCTTTTTCTTTAGCGAATTTTCAAAAGAAATATCGGTAAAAGAAGAAGTTGTATCCAATTCTTGTACAAATTGGGCATTATCATCCAAGGAATGGACTATTTTTTTAGGTTCAGCATCAATAATCTCATGTTGTTGCTCGGTAGAGAAGCCAGTAGCCACCACTGTCACCATAATCTTATCCTCAAGGGCAGGTTCCTCACCCATCCCCATGATGATATTGGTCTTATAGCCTGTAGCCAATTCTATTCCATGTCCTGCCTCACGCTGTATGTATTCGTTGATTTCACCTACTTCATCCATGGTGATTTCATCATTTCCGTAGAGAATCAAAAGCAATACATTCTTAGCTCCTGTGATACGATTATCATTAAGCAGCGGGGATTCCAAAGCTCCTTTGACAGCATCTAGGGCGCGGGTCTCTCCTGTACCATAACCTGTACCCATGATAGCAGTACCGCTATTGGAGAGCACAGTATGAGCATCACGAAGGTCAATATTCACTTCAAACTCCTTGGTGATCACCTCCGCAATCCCTTTGGCAGCAATGGTAAGTACTTCATCGGCTTTGGCAAAACCTGTCTTGATACCTAGGTTGCCATAAGTATCACGTAACTTATTATTATTGATTACAATCAAAGAATCCAACTGCTTGCGCAAGTTCTCAATTCCCTTTTGGGCTTGGGCAAGGCGTATTTCCCCTTCGAACTTGAAAGGACTGGTTACGATTCCCACGGTAAGGATCCCCATGTCCTTACATATCTTAGCGATAATAGGAGCAGCACCTGTACCAGTACCACCACCCATACCTGCGGTAATGAATGCCATCTTGGTATTGTCTCCCAGCATGGCCTTTATTTCCTCTATGCTTTCCATAGCGGATTGTTCTCCTACCTCAGGGTTGGATCCTGCCCCTAAGCCCTCGGTAAGTTCCACACCTAAGTAGATTTTATTTACGATTGGACTTTTTTCTAAGGCCTGACGGTCGGTATTACAAATGATGTAATCCACCCCGCGTATATCCTGTTTGTACATGTAGTTTACGGCGTTTCCACCACCTCCTCCTACACCTATTACCTTGATTAGATTTCCTGTGCTTTTTGGAAGATCAAATGTCGCATTGTCAAATTCTATCGCCATATTTTTTTGCTGTTTTTTATTATTTCGTCGATCTGTGGTTAGTGGTTAATGATTAGTGATTAGTGGTTAATGATTAGTGGCTAGCCTTAAACAATTAATTATCAATAGCTTTAATCATTACTCATTAACGACATTTCTCATTCTTGGTTTCGTGGCAAAATTATTGCTTTTTTTCTTAGTTATCAACCAAAAAACGAAATTTGTTTATAACTTTTCTCCTGTTAAAATAATTAATTAATATTCATACAATTAAGATATTTCTTTGACAATATTTTAAAGCACTCCACTTTTAAAATGATTAAGAATTAGCCTATTAAAGTAAAAAGTGATTAGTGGTCAGTTGTTAGTGGTTAGCCTTTTTTATGACTAACCACTAATAACTAACCACTAACCACTATAACAGACTAATTAGTACTTAAGGTACAACCATCCTTTTTCGGTATGGGACTGATCATCGGAGTCTTCATATTCTAAGATATAGTAGTAAGTTCCTTGTGGGAGCTTGCTATCTGCACTTATGGTCGCACGTCCGTTGGAATGACCGTCAAATGGTGCTTCGTTACTATAACCATCCTTTTCATAGACTAGTACACCCCAACGGTTGAATATCTTGAGATTATTCTTAGGATAGTACTCTATACCGTCTATCTTGAAATAGTCATTGTGTCCATCTCCATCGGCTGATACTCCGTTGTAGATGGTAAGCGGTTTGTCTTTGATCACTTCCACTCTTACCTTAGCTGTCTTACATGCGCCTGGGTGTCCCTTTATACAGAGATCATAGGTAAATTCATACTCTTTTACTGGTGCTCCCTGAGGCACTATCAGGTTACCTTGCTCATCTATATAAGCTCCTGAACCATCATTACCATTTAAGGTAACCGTTACCTTATCCAAGTGATCAAGAACTTTTTCACCAGCATATAGGTCATTCGCTAAGATATTACCCACATTTACAGCTCCCTTGGTAACATTCACTGGTTTAAAGTCAAGGTCATCCCCTGCCACAAGAGCTGGAAGAAGCTTAAGTACACCCTTAGCCGTCTTACATTCATTAGGAGCTGTTTTCTTACAGATCGTATAGCTATAAGTATAGACTCCATCAGGAGTATTAGGTGCTATAGTGATGGAACCATCCTCTTGGTTAATCACAATACCTGGCACCTCATTACCATCTTTATCCTTCACCTTGCTTGGTGTAAATATTACATTCTTTCCTGGTTCAGGACGCTTACCATCTATATCATCGTTTCTTAAGACACTTGGGATCTTTTTCTCTTTGGTTCCTTCATTAATAACTTCATCCTCATCATCTACCGCCGTGAAAGAAACTACTTTTATCTTTATCACCGCATTAGAGGTATTGGCTGGATTAGCCTTTTCCTTAATCGTATAATAATAGAGGTAAGGTTCTGGACGAGCTACTATCCCTAGCTTAACTGTTACACGACCGTCTCCTTCTATAACAAGATGATTATCCGCTCTTGCCTTATTCTCGGTATCTTGTATTTCCACATCATCAGTTGTGAGACCTACTTTGCCTTTGAGTATATCATTGATCAAGATACTTGGGGTAAGTCCTCCTGAAGTACCAACCTCAAACTCATCATCTTTGGCTAAGATCGTATTATCCACTACCTCAAAGGTTGCTTTTGCTTCTTCACTACAGTTGGTAGGTACAGCCTTCTCACAGATAGAGTAAGTATAGGTATAAACACCTACTGGAGTACCTTGTT
>ERZ773035.573-NODE-573-length-29612-cov-25.803904_pt1 | contig 29612 bp, 26 predicted proteins | sample MGYA00511487_ERZ773035 | MGnify/ENA primary metagenome ERZ773035 (study PRJEB29015, sample SAMEA2737985) | human oral metagenome | biome: human oral; feature: human-associated habitat; material: dental | place: China | collected 2024 ...
CGGAGGTCGGCCGGATGGCCGGGATCATCACGCTTCGACCGCACCACCTGGGATCTCACAGCATATCCATGAGCTACAACACCCACCCGTGGGCGCGCGGCCGGGGCCTCACAACCCGGGCTGTGCGGCTCGCCGCCACCTGTGCCATTAACGCCGGGGTGGATCGGATTGTGGTACTCACCCGGGCCACCAACACGGCATCGCGCCGGGTGGCGGAACAGTCGGGGTTCGTGTTCGAAGGGATCGCCCGGGGGGCCGAGCTACACCGGGATGCCCGCTACGACGTGGCCCAGTATGGGCTACTGGCCACGGACGTGGTGCCCTAGGGTTTCCACCACCTGGCCCAGGGGCACATCGGTTTGGGTGTGGTCGACCAGGTTTTTGACGGCCACAAGACCTGCGTCGAGTTCCCGATCCCCGAGCACTAGGGCGAACCGGGCCCCGGCCCGGTCGGCACCCTTCATGGCCCCCTTGAGGCCCCGATCCCCATAGCTCATGTCGGCGCGAATGCCGGCGGCCCGAAGCTCATTGACGAGGGTGAGCAGCCGTCGCTTGGCCGGGGCGCCCAGGGCAACACCGTACACATCAACCCGGGCCGGGTCCGCCGCCTGGGTGTGTTCGGCCTCCAGCGCCAGCAGGGCCCGGTCGACGCCCAGGCCGAACCCGATGCCGGACAGTTCCTGGCCACCGAGCTGGGCCATGAGCCCATCGTAGCGGCCGCCACCGCCGATGCCGGATTGGGCCCCCAACCCATCGTGGACGAATTCGAAACAGGTCTTGGTGTAGTAGTCGAGGCCCCGAACCATGCGCGGGCTAATAACATAGGTGACGCCCAGGTCATCGAGGCAGCCGGTCACCGCTTCGAAGTGCTCCCGGGCCTGGGGGGACAGATAGTCCAGCATGAGGGGGGCATCCGCGGTGAGTTCTTGCACCTCGGGGCGTTTGTCGTCGAGGACCCGCAGCGGATTGATTTCGGCGCGGTGGCGGGTAGCGTCGTCGAGGGGCAGCTTCAGGAGGAATTCCTGCAGTTTTTCCCGGTAGGCGGGCCGGCAGGTGGCATCGCCCAGGCTGGTGAGCTCCAAGCGGTAGTCTTTCAACCCAATGCTGCTGAAGCACCGGTCGGCCAGAGCAATCACCTCGGCGTCGAGGGTGGGATCGTCCACGCCAATGGCCTCCACTCCCACCTGTTGGAGTTGCCGGTATCGGCCGGCCTGGGGCCGCTCGTAGCGGAAAAACGGCCCATAATATCCGAGTTTGACGGGCAGCTGGCCCCGGTCGAGATTGTGCTCGATGACCGCCCGCATGACGCCGGCGGTGCCTTCCGGCCGGAGGGTCACGGAGCGGCCACCCCGGTCAGCGAAGGTGTACATTTCTTTGGACACCACGTCGGTGGATTCCCCAACCCCGCGGGCAAACAGGGTGGTGTCTTCGAAAATGGGCAGCTCAATGTGTTCGTAGCCGGCTAGCCGGATGTGATGCGCAAAGGTGTCGCGCACGGCGATGAATTGCGCGGAGGCTGGCGGAACATAGTCGGGTACTCCCTTGGGGGCGGAAATCTTATTGAGCTTCTTATCGGTCACAAATGACTACTTTAACATTGCCCGGCATCGGGCTATGCGTAGTCGGCGAGGAATGGATTGCTGCGTTTTTCGGCCCGCACGGTGGTGGTGGCCCCATGCCCGGGAAGAACCTGGAGGTCGTCGGAAAGCCCCATGACCTGTTTGCTCAGGGTGTTATCCATGTCGGCGGGGGAAGAATCGGCCAGGTCGGTGCGACCAATGCTGCCTTTGAAGAGGACGTCACCGGTGAAGGCCACGGCGTCACCAACCAGCATGACGCTGCCAGGCGAATGGCCGGGGGCGTGTTTGATGACCAGGCGCATTTCCCCAATGTCAAGTGTGTCTTCATGCTGGTAGAACCGAAGATCCGCGATGGGGGTCATGTTTTTGGTGTCGAATAATATGAGGGACTCCGGGGACACGCCGGAACCGTCGGTGAGCATGAAGGCGTCCGCCTCGTGAATATAAACGGGGATGCGGTACCGGGCGGCCAGGATGCCGGCATCCCGGGTGTGGTCGATATGCCCGTGGGTCAAGAGGATGCGTTCGGGCTCAATGTGGTGTTCGGTGAAATAGTCAATGAGGTGGGTGGCGGCGTGCATGCCCGGGTCGATAATGGTGGCATGTTCGCCGTCAACCAGTACATAACAATTGGTTTTATAGGGGCCGGTGGCAAAACCTAGGATTTCCATGTGGTTTAGCCTAACAGTGCCACCGGCAGGGTTGTTAGTAGCGCGATGCCACCGCCGAGAACACCGGCGCGCTATTTCAGGGCGGCGATGGCGGCCTCGTAGTCGGGTTCCGAACCGATCTCTTCAACGAGTTGGGTGTACACAATCTTTCCGGTGGCGTCGGCCACAATGATGGCGCGGGCCAGCAGGCCAGCCAAAGGCGTGTCGGTGAGAGTGAGGCCGAAGTCGGCGCCGAACGAGGAGCGGAAGGCGGAGCCGACAACAACATTATTGATGCCTTCGGCACCGCAGAATCGGCCCAGAGCGAACGGTAGGTCGTGGGAAACACACACCACGGTGGTGTTGTCCAGGCCGGCGGCTTCCTCATTGAAGCGGCGCACGGAGGTGGCACACACGCCCGTGTCGATGGAGGGGAAAATGTTGAAGATCACCCGGGTTCCGGCGATGGTGTCGTTGGTGATGTCGGCCAAAGTGGCGTCGACAAGCGAAAAGTTGGGAAGGGTGGTGCCTAATGCGGGCAGGTCACCAATAGTATGGGCGGGTTCGCCATGAAAATGAACTGTAGCCATGCGACCACCTTACATGAGACCGTTGCATTTGGTTTTTTGCTTGGGTTAAGGTTGATAGCTGTACTATTTCTCGCGTGTAAGGATAAGTGTAAGGGTGAGCGATAATAATCAACGCCGCAAAGCTGCGATGCAAAGCCTGGAGAAGGAAATCAAGTCCCGCGACCGGGCGGAGAAAATGAAGCCACTGGGTGTGGTAACAGCCGCCGCCGTGGCAATTGTGGTCATCGTGGGCGGCATAATTTTTGCCACCAAATACACCGGGAATGAGCATAAGCAGGACCAGGCGGCGTCGCAAAGCACAACCGCAGCTACGCCGGAGGTGCGACCGCTCACCATGAAGCGGGCAAAGGCATTGGGCGACACCGTAACCTGCAAATATGACAAGAACGGCGAGGCCGCGAAGGAAGTGTCGCTGCCGAAAACCGAACAGGTGTCGGCAAAGGGCACGGCCAAGGTCAAGCTGACCACCAACGAGGGCGAGGTAGACATGGAGCTCGATCGGGCGGCATCACCGTGCACGGTCAATGCGATCACACACCTGGCGGAATCGGGCTATTACAACAATACGGTGTGCCATCGTCTCACCACCGCCGGCATTAAGGTGCTGCAATGCGGCGACCCGACCGGTACCGGCTCCGGCGGCCCCGGGTTCAAATTCGCCGACGAATACCCGGTGGATGAGGCATCAGGTGCCGCTGCCGAGCAACCGGTGAATTATCCGCGAGGCTCCATCGCCATGGCGAACTCGGGCGAGGGTACGAATGGTTCGCAGTTCTTCCTCAACTGGGGCGAATCGCCACTGCCGCCGAAGTATACGTATTTCGGCAAGGTGTCGGACAAGGGCCTGGAGGTCTTGGACAAGATCGCCAAGAATGGCGTCGAGGGCGGCCAGGGTGACGGCAAACCGGCAAAGGAAGTCAAGATCGAATCGGCTACCGTGACCGGCTAGCGTATCGACGGCCGGGCGGTCACTCCCACTATTGGGGTGGCCGCCCGGTTTTTTCGTCGCCCCCGTCCACCCCCATGGTGTGCCGTGTTGCAGTGGTTCTTTGCACACGTCAACACCATAAAATCAGCGGAAAATTCCAAAAATATAATGGTTTCTTAATATATTAACTGGTGATATTCACCAAGTTTTTCTTGCTACTCGTACCCGAACGACATATCTTGTTGGTAGCGATCTTTCATGCATCAATTCGCTAACAATCCGTGTGAAAGGTTGACATCCTCATACTCTTCAAACTTGGAAAGTAGGCATTCACATGAAGCGTTTTATCCGCACGTCTGTTGCTGCCGCCGCCGCAACAAGTCTCCTGATTTCGGCAACACCAGCAATGGCTCAAGAGAGCAGCACTGCCGCCTCTCTATCCAAGGAAACGACAACCTCCACGGCCACCACCAGTGAACACAAGTCGGAAGAACCGACTACCGAAAAAGACAAGGAAAAAGGCAGCGGGTTGTTGGAGGGCTTGACCGCTCTCTCCCGGGATGACAACGGTCTTTTGAACGCAAAGAAGGTCAAGGAGTGGTTGGATTTGATCAGCACTATCTTCAAGACCCTCACCAACGTTTTCAATATCACCAACAAATTCTAAAAATTGGCTAAACGGCGTGCGATAGTTGGGAATCGCACGCCCTCGACCACACTAGCGTAAAAGCACCCGAATTGGGGTAATAATTCGCTGGTGAAACACCATAATCAACCAGGGCATATCCTGAATTTCAGAACAAATGTACCAGTAGTTTAACCTGAGAATTCCCTTGCCCGCGTTGGTGAACTTCGCTAAACTTACCGAAGATTCATTCGCAAGACAGACTCCACACTGAAGGAATAACTCCAATGAAACTTTTCTCTCGTAAGGCTCTCCTGGCCGTTGCTACCGCTACCGCTGTCACCACCGGGGCCATGACCGCCCCCACCGCAATGGCTGAGCAGTCCAGCGCCGCCGCTACCACCCAGCAGTCCGCAGCCGCATCTACATCCCCTAGCGAAAGCGAAGATGCTAACTCCGGCAGTGGTGAGCTCCGCGGCATGTCCCGGGATGAGAAGACCGGCAAAGTCTCCGCTAAGAAGATTGGTGAATGGATTGGTGTTATTGGCACCATCCTGACCGTCATCACCTCGGTCATCACCTTCATGGGCAAGATCCCGAACTTCAACTTCGGCCGGTAACCCCCAGCCCCAGCCCAGCCGAGAGGCTCACGTCGAAAAGCCCCACCCGTAAGAGCAAGATCGGGTGGGGTTTTCTGCTACCTGCTTTGCTCCTCTAGCCGCCGGATGTCACCCGGTAAACATCGAACACACCTTCGGTATTACGCAATTGAGTCATGAGCGACCCCAGCTGCTTCGTGTCCGACACCGTAAACGTAAACCGAATCATGGCCACCCGATCCTCCGACGCGTGGGAATTCATGGCCACCACCGACACCCGCTGCTCATTAATCACCCGGGTGAGCTCCATCAACAACCCGGCGCGATCCAAAGCCTCAAGCTGCAACGTTGCCTGAAACACCGACTTGCCTTCCGACGCCCACGCCACCGACACCAACCGTTGCGGCTCCTGGCGGAGCTTTTCCGCATTAGTGCAGTCCGTTCGGTGCACCGACACCCCACCGCCGCGGGTCACAAACCCGAAAATGGAGTCCCCCGGCACCGGCATACAGCACCTGGCTAACTTCGCCATGACGTCCGGGCTGCCCTCTACCAGGATGCCGGAGCCGTTTTCTGATGCCTGCGATTTCGCCGTCACAAGCTCGCTGAAGGGGGTGCGGGCCACCAGGGTGTCGACCGCGTCGTCGGCATCCCCAAATGCCGCCATCAGCCGGTTGGCCACGTGCTGAGCGGAAATGCCACCCGCCCCGATCGCGGTGTAGAGCGCATCCACGTCCGCATAGTGCAATTCCGTGGCCACCGCCTTCATTGATTGGGCGGTGAAGAGTCGGTGGATTGGGAGCCCGCCGCGTTGCACCTCTGCGGCCAGTGCGTCCCGGCCGGCTTCGAGGAATTCTTCCCGGCGTTCTTTGGCGAACCATTGGCGGATTTTTGCCTTGGCCCGGGGGGAGATCACGAATTCTTGCCAGTCTCGTGAGGGTCCCGCCTTGGGATCTTTAGAGGTGAAAATTTCCACCCGGTCGCCCGATTTGAGTTTTGATTCCAATGCCACGAGTTTGCCGTTGATTTTCGCCCCGATGCATCGATGCCCTACCTCTGTGTGGACCGTGTAGGCGAAGTCGACTGGTGTGGCGTCGACGGGCAGGTTGACCACATCCCCTTTGGGGGTGAACACGAAGATTTGTTTGCTGCTTAGGTCGTAGCGGAGGGAGTCGAGGAATTCGTTGGGGTCTGCTGCTTCTTTCTGCCAATCCAAGAGTTGGCGCATCCACGCCATTTGGTCGATTTCTGCTTGTTCCCCGGAGTGGCTTCCTTTGGTTTCTTTGTACCGCCAGTGGGCGGCAATGCCGTATTCCGCGTTGACATGCATTTCGTGGGTGCGGACCTGTACTTCCAGTGGTTTGCCGCCGTCGCCCATGACTGTGGTGTGGAGCGATTGGTACACCCCGAATTTTGGGGAGGAAATGTAGTCTTTGAATCGGCCGGGCATGGCTGCGAATAGGGAGTGCACCACCCCGATGGCCGCGTAGCAGTTGTTGAGGTTGTCGACGAGGATTCGTATGCCCACCAGGTCGAAGATTTCGTCGAAGTCTTTGCCGCGCATGACCATTTTTTGGTAGATCGACCAGTAGTGTTTTGGTCGGCCTTTGACCTCGGCATCAATGTTGTTTTCTTTGAGTCCTTGCTGGAGGATCGATATGATTTCTTGAAGGTAGCGGTCGCGTGAGGGGGCTCGGTCGGCGACGAGTCGTACCACTTCGTCATATTTTTTGGGGTAGAGGATGGCGAAGGAGAGGTCTTCGAGTTCCCATTTGACGCTGGACATTCCCAGGCGGTGTGCGAGGGGGGCGATGACGTCGAGGGTTTGGCGGGCTTTTTTGGCCTGCTTTTCTGGGGGGAGGAACCGCATAGTGCGCATGTTGTGCAGCCGGTCGGCTACTTTAATGACGAGCACCCGTGGGTCTTGGGCCATGGCCATGACCATTTTTCGGATAGTTTCCGCTTCCGCCGCCGCCCCTAGCGCTACCTTGTCGAGTTTGGTGACCCCGTCGACGAGGCGGGCTACTTCTTCACCGAAGTCGTCGGTGAGGTCGTCGAGGGAGTATTCGGTGTCTTCGACGGTGTCGTGGAGCAGTGAGGCGATGATGGTGGTGGTGTCCATGCCGATTTCAGCGGCGATGGTGGCCACGGCCAAGGGGTGGGTGATGTAGGGGTCCCCGGATTTGCGGAATACGCCTTCGTGGAGGCGTTCTGCGGTGTCGTAGGCGCGGGAGAGAAGTTCCACGTCGGCTTTGGGGTGGAATTCCCGGTGGATGCTCAGGAGTGGTTCGAGGACGGGGTTGACTTTCACCCGGTTTCCGGTGAGGCTGCGGGCTAGGCGCGCCGACATGCTTCGCATCGTGTTGGAGGACTGTTTGGTGGTTTTGGTAGCCCGCGATGAGGTCATGGTGCTGTTCGCCTTTCTTGCCCGTGTATCTGGTTATTGTACTGCTTTGTTGGGTGTGTCAAGGAGTGCGGAACGCGAACCCATGAGGGGAGCGTTGTTGTGCTCTCTTCCGGGTTCGCGTTGCTATAAGTTTGGGGTGCGGGTGGGGCACGGGTGGGCGGGTAGTTTTAGGGTTCGCTGACGACGTAGAGTGGGGCGTCTGGTAGTCGGTCACGCCCGTTGAGGCCCGTGACTTCGAGAACGACGGCGTAGCCGGCCACTATGCCGCCCATGTCGGTGATGAGGTCGTGGGCTGCGAGGAGGGTGCCGCCGGTTGCGAGCACGTCGTCGATGAGGACGATTTTTTTGCCGGTGAGGTCGATACCGTTGCGGGGGAGTTCTAGTGCGGCGCTGCCGTATTCGAGGGCGTATTCTTTGGTGATGACTGGCGGTGGGAGTTTGCCTTTTTTCCGGATGGTGAGTAGCCCTAGCCCTAGTTTGTAGGCGACGGCTGATGCGAGGAGGAAGCCGCGGGCGTCGAGGCCGCTGATGAGTTCCGCCCTCATGGTTGTGGCGGCGGCGGCCAGGTCGTCGACGAGGAGTCGGAGTGCTTCCGCGTCGGCGAGTACGGGGGTGAGGTCTTCGAATATTACGCCGGGTGCCGGGAAGTTGGGCACGGATCGGGTTTTTTGTCGGAGGGCTTCTTGGACCTGGGTGCGACGGGTGGTGTGGTGGTCAGTCATATTTTGCCTTAGGGGATTCCTTACACGTTTGAGGTTCAGTACTAACCTAAGGGTTTGACTATCCGTGCCACAAATTTTTTGGTTTCCAATGGGGTTCCAATGAGGTTTCCGTGGGTTGATTGGTAGGTTGGTTTTGGTATTGGTTGTTGTCGGGTAGTGTGCACGTTATTCTTTCCACCGGTCCATGTTCCAGCCCACTCCGAACAGGTCGGTGTTTTCGGCGATGCCTTCCACGGATTTGTTGAGCACGAGCACGCGGGGTTGGACGGCGAGCGGTATGGTGCGGGTGTAGTCCCAGCTGAGGTTTTCTTCGCGGCGGGCCACTTCGATGTCGGATGCTGGGTTTGCCACGTAGGGGAAGCTAAATTGGGGGTCGAGTGCTTGGAGTACGGCGTCTGCTTTGCCGTCGGTTGCTTGGTCTACCCCGTCTTCGTCTTGGTAGCTGAAGGGGAGGTTGCTGACTGATGCGGCTTCGTTGGAGACGTCGAGGATGGTGATGCCGGCGGGTTCGCAGGAGGCTTTGATGGCCGCCACCATGGCCATTTTGCGTTTGTCGGGGGCGAAGTAGCCGATGCGGATGGTTTTGCCGGTGAGTTTTTTGGCTTGGTCGATATTAACCCCTAAGTGTTGGTCGGAGATTTCTTTGAGGTGGGTGGCGATGCTGTCGCCGGGGCGGATGGTGCGGAGCGCTACGGGTTGTACTTCTACCCCGGATTCTTTTGCTGAGGCCTGGGCGACAGCGGCCTGGTCGACGCAGGCGGCAAATGCTTGGCGGTCGGCTTGGTCGGCGAGTACGCCGGCGCTGGCGAGGATGAGGTGTTCGGCGAGAACTCCGGGGTTTGCTTTGACGATGTAGGGGTTTTTGTTGTCGTTCCGGTCAATCCAGTTGGTGTCGGTTTTGCTGTCGGCTTCGGCGATGTGGAGGTTGCCGGCGTCGGCGAGTTTGTGCAGGTCGGTGCCTTTGGGGTAGACGATGAGTTTATCTAGTACGGCGGGTTCTCCATAGTATTTGTCGTTGCGCACCAGGGTGACGGCGCCGTCGGGGGCTACGGATTGCACGAGGAATGGGCCGGAGCTTACTTGCAGTGCGGGGTCGAATTTTCCGAGGTCGAAGCCGCTGTTCCAGACTTGTGCGACTTGTTGGAGGCGGGGTAGGTCGCGGTTGTGGAGGGCGGTGTTGAGGTCGGCGAGGCTCATGTTGGCTTTGGCGGCGATGGCGTGGGCGGGCAGGAGGGTGCCACCGCTGAAGAGGTAGCGCCAGCGGGGCCCGAAGTTGCCTTTGAATACAACGGTGGCGGTTTTGTTTCCGGGTTGGCAGTTGATGGTGTCGATTTGGTCCATCAGGGGGTTGTAGGAGTCGAAGAGGGGCCGGGAGGTGGCGGCGACTTGGGCGAGCAGGAATGAATCGCAGGTGACGGGTTGCCCGTCGGAGTAGACGGCTTTGTCGGTGATTTGGTATTCCACCCGCATGGGGGCACCTGGTAGTGCTCGTGCTTCTACTAGGTCGGTGTTGGGGATGCGTTGTCCTTCGGGCCCGTTGACGAATGCGCCGGGGTAGATTCGCCCCACAAGTTGGTGGATGTTGCTGGAAAAACCGATGCCGGTGGTGACGTTGGTGTTAATAAGGTAGTCATCAAGCACGTAACCGAATGAGTGTTCTGCTTTGGTTTCTTCGGTTTTATTGTTACTGCACCCGGTAACAAGCAAGATTGTTGCCATGATGAGGGCGAGTGAACGGGTTGTGGTCTGCGATGCCATGGCTAAATGGTACCCTGTCCCCCGCTTGTCGACGCCCCCACGGTGGCGGATTCGGCATCGGGGCACAAAAAATCGCCGCCCACCCATGAATGTTGGGTGGGCGGCGATGGTGTTGGTCGCCTAGTTGTTATGGCCGGGGCGCCAACTTGTGCCGGATCCCGAGGGGCCGGCGGGTCGCTCCGTGCCGGCCCCCCGCCGCTGTGCGGCAGCGGCTTCGGCGCGGGAGCGTTCCTTTTCGATTTCTTCAGCTTCGGCTTCCTCGGCGGTTTCGCCGCTGGCCAGCCGGGCTCGGAATTCCGCGACCTCGGCGTTATGTTCCTTGCATTCCTTGGTACGGTTCTTGATGCTCACCAGGAAGGGGGTGGCCAGGAAGATTGAGGAGACGGTACCCCAGATCACGCCGATGAGCTGGATTAATGCCAGGTCTTTGAGGGTGCCCACGCCCATGAGCCACACGGCCACGATCATGAGTGCCAGGATGGGCAGCACGGAAATCACCGTGGTGGAGATTGACCGCATCACCGTTTGGTTGATGGCAAGGTTGGCGTGTTCGCCGTAGGTCATTCGTTTATTGCCCAGGTAGCCGGCGGTGTTTTCCCGCACCTTGTCGAACACGATCACGGTGTCGTAGAGGGAGAACGCCAGCACGGTCAATAGGCCGATCACGGTGGCCGGGGTGACTTCGAAGCCAGCAATGGCGTACAGGCCGGTAATGGTGATGAGGTCCACGAACAGGGCCAGGATGGCGGCGACAGCCATTTCGCGTTGCAGTCGGATGGCGATGTAGGCGAATGCAGCGATGAGGAACACGCCCATGGACATGAGCATGCGGTTGGTGATGGTGCTGCCCCAGGATTCGCTCACGGTGGAGTCGCCAATGGCATCGGGGGTTTGCTGGCCTGCGCTATTGACCGGCTTATAGGCGTCGAAAAGCGCCTGCCGGGCCGCATCAATCTGGCCTTGAGTGAGCCGTTTGGAGTTGATTTCCAGGATTCGGGTGTCCCCGCTGCCCACGATCTGCACCTGTTCGGGGTCTACCCCGGTGGCCTTTGTGAAGGTCTCTTCCACCTGGGAGGTTTCCAGGTTTGCGGCCGGCATATTCATTTTTGTGCCGCCCTCAAAGTCGATACCCAGGTTGAAGCCGCGGAGAGTGATGCCAAGTAGGCAGACCACGATGATGGCAAGGGTGGCCCAATATGCGGTGCGGCGCTTATCGACGAAGTCAATATTGCCGTCACCGGTAAAGATTTGGGTGGCTGTGCTTGGTGAAGACATGGTTACTTCTTCTCCTCTTGATCATCGTCTTGGGCAACAAGATGCGCGCTGGTGCGAATGATTCGCTCCTCCACGCTCTCTGCCGGCTCCGCTGACTCCTTGGTGGGGTTGGTCGCCGCCGACCCGGATTGCCCGCTGGCACCCGGTTTGACCGCGCCCCGCTGTTTCACGACCTCGAACACCTTCCCCAACCCGTTGAATGCGGGTTTGGCGGCCCATGGCTTTCGGGATGCCAAAATCACCAGTGGTGCGGTGAGTAAGTAGGTCACAACCAGGTCGAACACCGTGGTCAGGCCCAGGGTGAATGCGAAACCTTTCACCTCGCCCACGGCCAGGAAATACACCACAACGGAGGCGATGAGGGTCACGAAGTTACCGGTCACAATGGTTTGCTTGGCGCGGTCCCACGCATGCGGCACCGCCGAACGGAAGGTGCGCCCGTGGCGGATCTCGTCCTTAATGCGTTCGTACAGCACCACGAACGAGTCGGCGGTCGCACCGATACCGATGATCAGACCGGCGATACCGGCCAGGTCCAGGGAGTAGCCGATGAGCCGGCCGAGCAACACCAGGGCACCGTACACCAGCACTTCGGCCAGCACCAGCGATACCAGGGAGACCAGGCCGAAAATCCGGTAGAAAAACAGGGAGAACAGTGCCACCAGTGCGAAACCGACCAGGCCCGCGAACAGGCCGGCCTTGAGTGATGCCAACCCCAGCGATGCGGGTACCGTGATTGCCGTGCCGCCGGATTCACCATTCTCGCCGGCGAAACTCAACGGCAGGGCGCCGTAGCGCAGGTTATTCGCCAACTCGGTGGCCTCATCCTGGGTGAATTTGCCGGTGATGGCCGTGGCTGATCCCACCGGGGTGGGTGATTGGATCTGCGGGGCCGAAATGATCTTCGAGTCCAGGGTGATGGCAACCTGCTGCTGTAAATATTTCTGGGTGAGGTCCGCCCAGGTTTCCGAGCCCTTTTCATTATCGCCGGCCTTAAAGGCGAAGCTGATTTCCATTTGGCCGGTTTGGCTGTTCAAGCCACCGGTGATGGGCCGGTTGGAATCGATCTCGTTACCGGTGAGCCGTTTGCCGTGCACCGGGTCGGTTTGCCCAACCAGCAGCGGCACCTCACCTAAAATATACGGCTGGTTGGTGCTGGCGTCGCAGGCCACCAGGGGTAGCGCCGGGTCGTCAGAGCCTTGCAACGGGTCAGGGGCGCTGCTGCACACCATGAGGGTGGATGCGGCCAGCTGTTTCGCGGCGTCCTTCGACTGCCGATCGTCTTTAAGTACTTTCAGTTGTTCGGTGCGTTGCTTGTTGGCGGCGATGGAGTCGGCGGCTTTCGCCGGGGCTTTGGCGGTAACCTTCAGGTCCGGGACCTTAACCTCCGGGAGCTGTTGATTTTCATTGCCCTGCTTTTTGGCCTGCTCTTCCTGGGCCGCCTTCTGCTTTTCAACGTTTTTCCGCAGCTCGTCGAATTTCTTCTGCACCTGGTCGGCAGGCATCACGCCGGCGGTCACCCACCTGTTGCCCATTTCTTCAATGGCCTTGATGATGCTGTCGTTATCCACCGAGGCATCCGGTTGCACCACCGGCCGGAACAGCAGCTGTGAGGTTTGTCCCACGGCACGCGCCTGGGAAGTGTCTTCCCCGGGCACGGTAATCACCAGTGAGGTGCCGTCGACAATCACATTAGCGCCGGACACGCCCATGCCATTGACGCGGTTTTCTAGAATATTTTTCGCCTGTTGCAGCTGGTCCTGGGTGGGGGTGGCGCCCTGCGGCACCAGGGTGATACGGGTACCACCCCGCAGGTCAATGCCAAGTTTTGGGGTGGCACTGCGGTCGCCGGTTAAGAAAATAACAGCATAAATAGCAATGATGAACAGGCCAAAGACCGCGATTGCTTTCTTCGGCCATGTTTCCCATCGTGACCCGCCGCTTCGTCGTTTCGAAGCCAATGAACTATCTCCTTGAATTTACGTGTTTACTGGCCGGTAACCGCCGACTCCTCGTGATTTCATGAGGGAAATCAGCTGTGCCGTATTTTAGAGTATTACCAGGCAAACATAGCTACAACCAGGGGTTTTCACCTCATTGCCTTAGTAAAACCTGTGCTTGAAAAAATTTTCCACGCACACACACCGAAATATGCTACGGCATGTGGCATACGAAAAGCGATTGGCCGCCCCACACGCCGCACCCACGTTCAGGCAACAACCCACATTTTCGGCCGAAGCCCCGTGACTTTCCCCACCATGCGGCTTCCTCCCCAAGCTTTATGACGCCCTATCGGTATCATCCGCCGGCTTTTCGGCTGCCGGCTGCTCCCCTGCCGGCAACTCCCCCACGGGTTGTTGCTCTGGCTCCGCAGCCGCCGCTGGTTGGGCCTTTTTCTCTTGGGTGAGGTTCTTAATCACAACGTGTTTCTCCCACGTCGAAACCACGCCCGGCGAGGTTTCCAACTCCACGGTGGTATCGGCGATACCACGGATGATGGCATGCAACCCAGCAGTGGTGATAATCACATCGCCGATTATGAGGTTTTCTTGAAGCTGGCGGATGGTATCGAGGTGGCGACGCTGTTTGCGTTGGATGATGAGGCTGGGGATCATCAGCACGAGGAGAATGAGTATCAACAAAATGATTGAGAAATCCATACTGCACAACTATTCCAGAAATGTGGGTGGGTGAGAAGCCAATCCGTGGTGGGTGAGCCCCCGCGTTCCCCCACCACTGCCCGTAGCTAGCTTCCTATGGTGCCTTCGGGTGGTTCGAGCCCAAGATGCCGCCAGGCGGCGGCGGTGGCGACCCGGCCCCGGCCGGTGCGAGTTATCATGCCGGCCCGCACCAGGTAGGGTTCGCAAACCTCTTCCACGGTGGAGGCTTCTTCGCCGACGGCAATGGCGAGGGTGGATACCCCGACAGGACCGCCGCCATGGCCTTTGATGAGGGCGGTGAGGACGGCACGGTCGAGCCGGTCGAGGCCCATGGCGTCCACGTCGAACACGATGAGGGCGGCGCGGACGGCCTGGAGGTCGATGTGGCCGGTGCCGTGAACGTCGGCGTAGTCGCGGACGCGGCGAAGCAGCCGGTTGGCGATGCGGGGTGTGCCGCGGGAGCGGGAGGCGATTTCGACGGCGGCGTCGGGGTCGATGCCCACCCCAATGATTTTAGCGGCCCGGCTCACAACCTGGGTGAGGTCGGGGGTGTCGTAGAATTCCATTTGGGCGGTGAAGCCGAACCGGTCGCGGAGGGGGCCGGTGAGCATGCCGGATCGGGTGGTGGCGCCGACCAGGGTGAAGGGGGCAAGTTCGAGGGGAATGGAGGTGGCGCCGGGTCCTTTGCCAACAATGACGTCGATGCGGAAGTCCTCCATGGCCATGTAGAGCATTTCTTCGGCAGGGCGGGCCATGCGGTGGATTTCGTCGATGAACAGGACGTCGCCTTCCATGAGGTTGGAGAGCATGGCGGCAAGGTCACCGGTGCGTTCGAGGGCGGGCCCGGAGGTCATGCGGAGGCTGGTGCCCATTTCGTAGGCGATAATCATGGCCATGGTGGTTTTGCCGAGTCCCGGCGGCCCGGAGAGGAGCACATGGTCGGGGGTGACGTTGCGGTTTTTCGCCCCGGTGAGAACCAGGTTGAGTTGGTCGCGCACTTTGGGTTGGCCAATGAATTCGGCGAGGCTGCGGGGCCGGAGGGTGGTTTCGATGTCGGTTTCGGTGTTGAGGGCGTGGGGGTTGATGGTGCCCCTGCGGGCGGCGGTGGGGTCGGTGGGGGGTGTGCCGCCAGTGGGCCCGGAGGGTCCGGCCAGGTTGAATTCGGTTTTTTCTACGTTTGCCATGGGTGTGCTCCGTTATGGTTTGGGGGGTGGATCGTTATTGTTTGCCGAGGAGGTTCAGGCTGGCGCGTAGGGCGGCCGGGGTGGTGAGGGTGGGGTCGGCGGCAAGAACGGTAGTGAGAACGGGTTCGGCGGTTTTTTCGGCGAATCCGAGGCTGGCGAGGGCTTCGAGCACTTGTTCGTAGGTGTCGGTGTGCGGGACGGCGGGGGTGGGGGTTTCCGGGGCGGCGTAGGTGGCGACTTTGTCTTTGAGGTCAACGACCATTCTTTCGGCCATGCGTTTGCCCACCCCAGGGATTTTTTGGAGGGTTTTGGTGTCGCCGTGGGTGATGGCGTGGGCGAGTTCGGGGGTGGTGTAGACGGATTGGGCGGCGAGGGCGAGCTTAGGACCCAACCCGGAGACGGTTTGGAGGGTGGCGAACATGTCGCGGGTGGCAGCGTCGAAGAATCCGTAGAGGGTTTGGGATTCTTCCCTGACGATCATGGTGATGAGGATAAAGGTTTCAGCGCCGCGGGTGAGGTGCCCGAGAGTGGTGGGGGTGGCGAGGACTTGATAGCCGACGCCGGCGCATTCGATGACGGCATGGTGGGCGGTGATGTCGATGACGGTTCCGCGTAGTGAGACAATCATGGGGTTCCTTGCAGCTTATCGACGCCAAGCGCCGCGGGGGTTAAGGTGTTGTGTTTGGAGTTGGGCTCGGAGTTCTTCCGGGGTGGTGGGGTGTTTGCTATGGTGGGCTTGTTTTGCCTGGCCCAGGATTCCGCGCTGGTGGCGGGATTGGGCCTGAGCGCGGGCCTCGGCTTCCCGGTTGGTGATGAGGAGTGGGGCCCGCCAACAGTGGCAGACGGCGAGCGCCAGGGCGTCGGCGGCGTCGGCGGGTTTGGGGGCTTCGGTAAGCCCAAGGATGCGGGTAATCATGGCGGTCATTTGTTTCTTGTCCGCCCGGCCGTTTCCGCTGATGGCTTTTTTGACTTCGCTGGGGGTGTAGAGGTGGACGTCGATGCCGCGTTGGGCGGCGGCGAGCATGAGGACACCCACGCCGTGGGCGGTGTTCATGACGGTGGACACATTACCGCGTTCAAATATGCGTTCGATTGCTACGACGTCGGGTTGGTATTGGTCAAGCCAGTCGTTGGCGGCTTCGCTGAGTTCTAGGAGCCGGTGGGCGATATCGGAGTCGGAGGGGGTGCGGACCACGCCGACGGCCACGGGAATGACAGAGCGGCCTCTGCCGGCTTGGACGACGGAGAGGCCGCAGCGGGTCAGTCCGGGGTCGATCCCCATGACGCGCATTCCTTCGATAGAGACCACTGGCATGGTTTCCCCCTGGTATGACCGGTTTTCACGTACCACCCGAAGGTAGCATATGGGTCGGACAGGTTTGGGGGCGACACCACAATTATTCGGCGTCGAGGGCTGCTAGCACTTCGGCGGAAAGATCCATGTTGGTGTAGACGTTTTGCACATCGTCGGATTCTTCGAGGGCGTCGATGAGCCGGAAGATTTTTTTCGCGTCGGCGAGTTCCAGGGGAACTTCGACGGAGGCGCGGAAGTCTTGTTCGGAGTCGTCGACCTCGATGCCGGCGTCGACAAGCGCCGCCTTGATCGCGGCAAGGTCGCTTGGAGCGGACACGATTTCGAACCGGTCGCCTATTTCGTTGACTTCTTCGGCACCGGCCTCTAGGACGGCGAGGAGCACGTCGTCTTCGCTGAGGTTCCCTTTAAGCACAGAAACCACGCCCTTGCGGGTGAACATGTAGCTCACGGCACCAGATTCGGCCATGTTACCGCCGTTCTTCGTCATGGCGGTGCGCACTTCGGTGGCAGCCCGGTTGCGGTTGTCGGTAAGACATTCAATGAGAATGGCCACCCCGTTGGGACCATAGCCTTCGTACATGATGGTTTGCCAGTCGGCACCGCCGGCCTCTTCACCGGAGCCACGTTTGCGGGCGCGTTCAATATTGTCATTGGGGACGGAGGCTTTTTTGGCTTTGCGGATCATGTCATCCAGCGTGGGGTTGGCCGCTGGATCCCCACCGCCGGTTCGGGCCGCAACCTCAATGTTTTTAATCAGCCGGGCAAATTCTTTGCCACGCTTGGCATCATTTGCGGCTTTTTTGTGTTTTGTGGTTGCCCATTTTGAATGGCCTGACATGTGTCTGTTCCCTTTACAATTTCGGCTACGGATTCTTTTACGATGTGCAAATTATACGGCATGAATGCGAGTTCGTCCCGCCGACCTAGATGCCGGGCACGGGGCCGGCCTCGCGTATCCTGCGGGTTTATTGCTGCCCTGGGGCGAGGTTTTTCAGCGGCACCGACTGCTGTCCGGTGCGCAAATCCCGGGTTAATCCTTCCTGGGTGACGCTGGCCACCAGGTCACCGGCCTGGTTGAAAACCCGACCGTGGGTGAGCGCCCGGCCGGCGTGGGCGGAGGGAGAAATTTGGTCGTACAGTAACCATTCGTCGGCCCGGAACGGCCGCAGAAACCATATGGCATGGTCGAGGGAGGCCAACTGGACCGGATGGTTGGGGTGAGGCACCAGGGCGGTGTGCAGCAGAGTCATGTCGGACATGTAGGTCAGGGTGCACAGGTGGGTGGTTTCATCGTCAGGAAGCCGGTTTTTCGTTTTGAACCACACGAGCTGTTGGCTGTTGGTATAAGGGTTGTGATCGTAGCGGTCGGCGGGAACCCGACGGATCTCCCAGTCGGTCCATTCAGCAAGCAAAGCGCGGGAACTGGGCGGCAACGCGGCAGTGTCGGTGGGCGGAATATCGTCGGGGTTCGGGACAGCCCGCATGTCGTCCGAGTGTTCGATTCCGGTGTCTGCGCGGCGGTGGAAAGAGCATTGCATGCTGAAAATGGGGATACCATCCTGGATGGCGGTAACGTGCCGGGAGGTGAACGACCCACCTTCCTTAATGGGGTCGATCTGGAATATGACCGGTGTGGTGGCATCACCAGGGCGCACAAAATATGCGTGAAGGGAGTGGACACTCCTGTCGGCTGTGGTGGTACGGATGGCGGCGGCGAGGGCCTGGGCCGCAACCTGGCCACCGAAGGTGCGGATAAAGGTGGTAGGGATGACGGGGCCGCGGAAAATATAGCGGTCGAGTTGTTCAATGTCGAGAATGGCCGCAATTTTCGGCTGGTGGGTTTCCTGATGGCCGGCGGGATGATCGGTGGGACGGGTCATGGTTTCCTTCACACTTGGGGATGAGGGTTATGCATGGGGCTATGCGGGCTTAAGGATATAATGCGGTGAGGTTGAGCACCTCATAATGTTGATAACGCACGTGTTAGCAACAATGATTAAGTGATAATTATCACCAATCGGGGGTGGTGTGGGTTGCTAATCACCATGATGAGCAACAAGACTGCAATAAACAGCATCATATGCACCATAAGTTCTACCAAGGATCGATTGATAAGGGCTCGTTAGATTTCACCATGACTCCTGCTGCTACCCCACCACCATCATCGCTAGCATTCTCCCAGTCGCAGTTACGCCCCGCCGACCGGGTGGGACTGTGGGTGTGGTGGTTCGCCTGCCACCTCATTCTCCTGGGGGTTCTCGCCACCACTGAAATACCCGAGGGGGACATCCGCTACTATTTTTCATCGCTCAGAGGCGAGTTTCCCGACGGTCTGACGGAGTACCCAGCAATAGGCACCTGGCCGGCGCATGTGGTGTTTTGGTTTAGCCACCGCAGCACCGAACACTATCTTGCAATGTTCGGCGGATTTTGCATGGTTATTGATGGCCTGTTTTTCGTGCTGCTACTCAACAGTGGTGCGGCCAGATCCCGGAAATCCCAAATCCTGGCTGCCGGGTTTTGGGCGGTGTTCGCGGTGTGCACTGGGCACGTTTCGGTGCAACGACTCGACCTGGTTCCCGCAGTGCTGGTGGGGGTGGCCGCCCTGTTGTTGTTCTACTATCCGCGAATCAGCTCGGCGCTACTGGGAACAGCAACCATGATTAAGCTGTGGCCGGGGGTACTGGCCATCGGCCTGGTGCGCGGCTACAAACGAAAAGCAACCTATTGGTGCATTGCGGTATTCGTGGGCACAATCATCGGATTGTCAGCCCTCGTGACAATGATCAGCGGGGTGCAACGCCTACTATCACCCTTCACCTATCAGGGAGTGCGGGGGCTACAAATCGAGTCGATTGCCGCAACCCCCATGATTGTTCGGGGCGCATTCGGGGCGGCCGCCGAATATTCGGTGACATATGCGGCGTCGAAAAGCTACGAAATCACCGGGCCTGGGGTGGATGCCGCAATCATGGTGACCAATGTGCTCATGCTCGCCACATTGGTGTTCGCCGTGGCGTGGGCGCTGCGGGGGTTTGTGAAAGACACGTGGTCGCCGGACGGGTCGCTGATCGTGTGGGTGACGCTGATTTTCATGCTGCTCGTGGCCAATAAGGTGTTTTCGCCGCAATATATTCTGTGGCTAGGACCCATCATGGCGGTGGTGTTACTGCGGACGAACGGGTCGAAATACCCGCTGGCGCTGGCCTGGTTGATGCTGCTCATGGCGGTGCTAGGGCAGATCGTGTATCCCTATTATTACGACGACGTGGTCCACCCGGGCACGGGGACGCTAGGGGTCATTGGGTTGGCGATTCGGAACGGGTTGATGGTGGTGTCCATGATTGTGTCACTCATGTGGACCATCAGCCACCGGCCGGCAGCCAATGCCCAAGCCAACGCCTAGGTGGTGAGTTCGAAATATTCCGGCAGCCGGGCGGTCCCACCCAACCGAAGAATTCGAACAAGTGGTTGCACCCGTAGCGCCCGCGTGTCAGACACCGCATCATTATAGAACCGGTGTGCGAGCTGTACCCGGGCTTCCGCATCCACAATGCTTCCCGGGGTGGGATCCGTGAGACCGGCAATGGCCACGGAAATCTGCCGTTCCTTCTCGGCCCGCTGGGCAAACGTCTCATACTGCAGCGGAATCGACTCGGTACTGTGCGCCAACGCCGTAAACTGCGGCTCACATGCGGCTAACACCGCGGCCCGCCGGTCCAAAGAAGCCTGAAGCGACTGCCGGGCCGCATCGGTACGCACGTGCAACCGGTGCAGCCGATTGGCGGTACTCGACGCCCAATACAGGGCAATGGTGATAATGACCGCAATGATAATGGCAATAATCGTGGTGGGGTCCATGTCCGAATCCTTTTTCGACTAGTCAACAGTGACCGTGGTTCCATCGGCCACTGTTTCGTACACTCGTACTACCTCGGCGGCCACATGATCCCAGTCATAGAGTGTGGCGCGCCGAGATCCGGCTTCGACCAGTTTCGCCCGCTGACCGGGGTCGTCGATGAGCTGCCGGAGTTTCGCCCGCAAATCATCAACATCACCGGTGCGGAAGAGTAGGCCGGCGGGATCATCGGATTCCGCATCGCACACGGCGGCAAAAGCCTCCAAGTCACTGGCCACAACGGCACAGCGGGCGGCCATGGCCTCCACAAGCACAATGCCGAAGCTTTCGCCCCCGGTGTTAGGGGCAATATAGATGTCGGCACGGTCTAAAATGGCAATCTTTTCGTCATCACTCACGCGGCCCACAAAATTCACGCCAGGCACGTTTCGGGGACTGCCACCACCCATAACGGTGACCGTCACCCCACGATCCAACCCGCTCAGGGCGGCCAATAAAATATCCAACCCTTTGCGGGGCTCGTCCAGCCGGCCCAGAAACACCAACTCCGGGGGCCGCCCCGGCACCGGCGGGACCACGCCCCGGGCAAACGCCTGGGTATCAACGCCATTGGGGATGAGCACCGGGTCACCGCCTAACTGTTCGACCTGCCACCGGCGGGCCATTTCGCTCACGGCAATGCCGCCCCGGATTTTCTCCAGGCGGGGACGCAGCAGCGGCAAAACCAGTTTCAGCAGTTTCGAACCGGTCGCCGACGCATGATAGGTGGCCACGATCGGCCCCTCCGCCACCTGGAGGGCGGCGAGGGAAAAACTGGGCGAATTCGGTTCGTGAATGTGCAGCACATCAAAATGCCCGGCGATGATAAATTCCCGGATCTTCGTAAAGGTCCGGGGACCAAACGAAAGGCGGGCGACAGAGCCGTTATAGGAGATGGGAACACTCATGCCGCCACGGACCACAAAGTCGGGGACCTCGGTGTCATCGCCGCAGGGGCCAATGACGCGCACAAAATGGCCTTGGCCAATGAGGTGGGTGGCTAGGTCCAGAATGTGGGCCTGGACTCCCCCGGGTTCATCGAAGGAGTAGGGACACACCAAACCTATGCGCATGGTCGCCTTTCGAATGCGTGAGGGTGATTATAGCTATCTTGACAGTGTAGCGATTTTTTTACGCAGGTTTGCGATCGGCCGACCAGAAGGGTTGCAAAAGATGCCAATCGGCGGGGTGCGCCGCAATGTTCCGCTCCATGATTGCCGCCTGCGCGCAGACGGTTGCGGCAATGTCGCCGGTGGGCAGGGGGGCGGAAACGCTTAGCCCCCATTCCGGGTAAGCGATGGTGCCCTCAAACCAGGAATGCACCACGTGCAACGACGCCCCGGTCTCCTGGGCGAGCCGGGCCGCACCGGTAGGCATGGTGGTTTCCTCGCCGAAGAACGTGACGGACACGCCAGTGCCTTTCAAATCCCTGTCCCCCAGCAAACAAATGGTGCCGCCGGCGGTGAGCACGTCGGCGAGCTGCTCCATGACGGGCGGGGAACCCGGCGCGGGAATGTGGGGAATGACCCTAAACCCTAAGGTGGTGCGGAAATCCACGAAAGCGTCGAACAGGATTTCGGGTTTGAGTCGTTCCGCCACGGTGGTGAAGGTGCCGTAGGTGGCGGCGAAATACATGCCGGCCATGTCCCAGTTTCCGCTGTGCGGGAGCACCAGGATGGTTCCGGTGGGGGCGGCCACCGCGGCATCGAGATAGGTTTTGCCCACCAGGCGATCGTCGATACGCTTGACGACGCCCGGGTCACCGGCGATTTGGGGCAGCCGGAAGGCCTCCAGCCAATAACGGGCGTAGGAGCGCATGGCGTCCCGCACCAGGGTGCGGGTGACGTTTTCGGGGCCAACAACCCGGCTCAGGTTTTTGCGAAGCTGGTTCATTCCCTTGCCGTCATCGCTGGCGTAGTCGGCGACGCGGGTGCAGAGGGCGGCGGTGAGTGGGAGCGGGAGTCGCCCCACTATTTTCCAGCCCATGAGATAGGCTTGGGCGGATAACCATTCGGTGGTGAAAACATTAGGCATGATTTTTAAGCTTAGCTGTGGGGGAATTCTCGCGCCCCGGCGGGTGGCTTGCTTGGTTGTGTCGCCTCTTGGCTGTGGGCGGCCATGAGAAGTCGTTGGATCACGGTGTACACGCTGCCCACGGCGAGTACCCATAGGGCTATATCGATAGCGTAGGGCACCCCCAGGCCGGTGAGGCCGATGCCGCCCAGGGCGAGGATGAGTCGTTCGGGGCGTTCGATGAGCCCGCCGACCATGGTGAAGCCGGAGGCTTCGCCGCGGGCCTTCACGTAGGAAATCACTTGGGAGGTCACTAGGACCACGAAGCTGGCGATGATCAAGCTGGGGTGGGCGTGGTAGGTGTAGATCAGCCACCAGGTGATTGCCCCGAAGAGGGCACCGTCGGTGAGTCGGTCGCAGGTGGCGTCGAGGGTGGCGCCGAATTGGGTGCCGGCACCCCGCATGCGGGCCATGGTGCCGTCCACCATGTCGAGGGCGCTGAATATTGCGGAGAAGATGGCCGCCCACACCAGGTGGTTGAGCGGTATCAATGTCACCACAATGGCGATGGTGATGCAGGTGCCGGCCACGGTCACGGTGTTGGGGCTGAGCCCTAATCGGGTGAGGGTTCGGGCGATGGGTTCGATCACTACGGAGGCTGGTTTTCGGCCGCTGACGCTAAGCATGAGCATCTCCCGTGGTGGCTGCGCCGGGGAAGGAATCGTCGGCGGCGGCCAGCTCGGCCCAGGTTCGGGCAAGGAGGTTGCGGGTGTCCCGCAGGAGTTGTGGCAGCACTTTTGTGCCGCTGATGACGGTCATGAAGTTGCTGTCGCCGTTCCACCGGGGCACGATGTGCAGGTGGAGATGTTGGGCGACGGAGCCGCCGGCGGAGCGGCCCAGGTTGAAGCCGACGTTGCAGGCGTCGGGCCGGGAGGCGGTTTTCAGCACCCGGATGGCGGCCTGGGCAAAGGCCATGAGTTCGGCGGATTCCGCCGGGGTGAGGTTTTCTAGGTTGGGTTCTTCCCGGTAGGGCACCACCATCATGTGGCCGGAATTGTAGGGGAAGAGATTGAGTACGCAGTACACGTAGGTGCCGCGGGCGACGATGAGTCCGTCTTCGTCGCTGAGTGTGGGGATCACGACGAAGGGGTTGGTGTGGGTGTTTCCCGAACCATTGGTGTCGCTTTTGTCCACGATGTAGTTCATGCGGTAGGGCGCCCAGAGGCGTTCTAAGCGGTCGAGATCGCCCGCTCCTCTATCGACATATTCCTCATTTGATGTGCTGCTCATGGCTGCTTCACCCCTGAATCATTTGTTTTGCGGCTCGATGCTGTTCTCAACTCTACTAAGAAGCTCCACCCCAATTGGTGATTTTGGGTGTGGAGCCATAGAGATGTGTCGCAGATTTGTTACTTATAGTTTTTCTGCCACATTGTCGTGATTGGGTTGCTCGTTGGTGCGTGACCGAACCCATTCGTCGATAAGCGAGATTGCCTGTGCCACCGGCACCCCATTGAGCTGGGATCCGTCGAGGAACCGGAAGCTCACCGCCTGCGCTTCAACGTCGCGGGCGCCGGCTAGCAGCATGAACGGTACTTTTGCCTGCGTGTAGGTGCGGATTTTTTTCTGCATGCGATCATCTGAGGTGTCCACGCTTGCCCGCACCCCGCGTGCTTGGAGTTCGTTGATGACGGATTCCAGGTGGGGAATAAACGTGTCCGCCACCGGGATGCCCATGACCTGTTGGGGTGCTAACCAGGCGGGGAACGCCCCGGCGTAGTGTTCTAGCAGCACCCCGAAGAATCGTTCGATTGAGCCGAAGAGGGCCCGGTGGATCATGATTGGTTGTTTCTTGGTGCCGTCCGGGGCCGTGTATTCCAGGTGGAAGCGGTCCGGCAGGTTGAAGTCTAGTTGCACGGTCGACATTTGCCAGGTGCGGCCGATGGCGTCCCGGGCCTGCACGGAAATTTTCGGGCCGTAGAATGCTGCCCCGCCCGGGTCGGGCACGAGGTCGAGGCCGGATTTGTCGGCTACTCGCTGCAGGATGGCGGTTGATTTTTCCCAAATTTCGTCCGACCCAACAAATTTTTCCGGGTCTTTCGTGGACAGTTCCAGGTAGAAATCATCCAAGCCGTAGTCGCGCAGCAGCGAGATCACAAAGTCCAGCACGGACGTGAGTTCTGCCTCTAGCTGGTCTTCCGTGCAGTAGATGTGGGCGTCGTCTTGGGTGAAGCCGCGGGCCCGGGTCAGGCCGTGGATGACCCCGGATTTTTCGTAGCGGTATACGGTGCCGAATTCGAAGAGTCGGAGTGGGAGTTCCCGGTAGGAACGGCCCCGGGATGCAAAAATGAGATTATGCATGGGGCAGTTCATGGGTTTGGTGTAGTAGTCCACGGCGGGTTTGGTCACGTTGCCGTCGGCGTCGACTTCCCCGTCGAGTTTCATGGGTGGAAACATGCCGTCGGCGTAGAAGTCCAGGTGCCCGGATTTTTCGAACAGTTCACCCTTGGTCAGGTGTGGGGTGTTGACGAAGGAGTAGCCTGCCGCGATGTGGCGGCGTCGGGAGTGTTCTTCCATTTCGAGGCGCACAATGCCGCCGTTCGGGTGGAATACGGGGAATCCGGAGCCGATTTCGTCAGGGAAGGAGAACAGGTCGAGTTCTTGGCCGAGCCGCCGGTGGTCGCGTTTTTCCGCTTCGGCCATCTTGTGCTGGTATTCCGCCAGGGCGTCTGGGGATTCCCAGGCGGTACCGTAAATGCGTTGCAGCCCCGCGTTGGCTTGGTCGCCCCGCCAGTATGCCGCCGATGAGCGGGTGAGGGCGAATGCGGGAATGTATTTCGTGGTGGGCACGTGCGGGCCGCGGCACAGGTCGTACCATTCCACGGCTTTGGTGCGGGGGTTAAGGTTGTAGTAGCCCGTGAGTTCCCCAGCGCCCACTTCGGTGGCCTCGTCGGATTGGGGGTCGACGGAGCCTTTGTCCGCAATGAGTTCCAGCTTGTAGGGTTCGTTTTTTAATGCTTCGGCGGCTTCGGCCTGGTCGGCGTAGACGCGACGTTCGAATTTTTGCCCCTGTTTGATGATTTTCTTCATGCGTTTTTCGATACGCTGCAAGTCTTCGGGGGTGAAGGGTTCCGCGACGTCGAAGTCGTAGTAGAACCCGTTGTCGATGGCCGGACCGATGCCCAACTTCGTGCCTGGGAATTCCTGCTGCACTGCCTGCGCGAGCACGTGGGTGCAGGAGTGGCGGATCACGGCGCGTCCTTCCGCGGTGTTGGCGGGGATGGGCAGGAATTCTGCGTCCGTCTCGGGAACGTGTGACAGGTCTTTGAGGTGGCCTTCGGTGTCTTTAACGACGACGATGGCTTCCGGCCCGGTGTTGGGCAGGTTCAGCTCACGCATTGCCACACCAACGGGGGTCCCGGCCGGGACGAGAAACGGGTGGTGCGGGTTTGCTTGGGCGTCGGTCAGCTGTGCCATGAATGTGCGCTCCTTACTGCGCTCGGGCGTTGTCGTCATACCTGGACGCAACGCAAAAACCAAAACGGGTGAAACGACAAATGCAAATGATCGCCACAATGCAGCATGCTTTGCGACGACCTATAAGCACCATCAAGCTGTTTCGGGGTTTTATCCTACCTCACGTTGAGCCTGGGGTTGTAACTACTGCGAGGAATCGTATCGCTAGGATTCCAGCAGGGATGCCCCCCAATATTGGTCTTTACCAGCACCGACTTCGCTGGTTCCGGGTGGTACAGCAAACACGGCCGAACCGATGTGGGTGATCCAGGTGTTGAGCCGGTCGTTGTCGTTGAGCCGCTGTTGGATTGCGGTGAATTGGGTGACCGGGTTTTGTTGGAAGCAGATGAATACTAATCCCACGTTTGTGGTGTGGTCGGAGCCCGGGATGTGGGATTCTAGGTAGTTGTAGGCACGGCGGCGCATTTTTTCTTTGGGGTTGTCGGTGGGTGGCGCCGCCAATGCCATGTGGCTGCGGGGGTCGATGACTGGCAGACCGAATTGGTCTTTCGCCTTGAAGTCGGCGGCGTCGAATTCTTCTTTGCCGGTGAGTGGGGCGCCGGATTCGAGGTAGCGGCCCATGGCTACTTCCCGGGAGGTGCGGTCTAGTTCTTCCCACGTGTCGAGGTTCATTGCGATACGGCGCACCACCATGCAGGTGCCGCCCCGCACCCATTGTGGGTCGGAGGAGTTCTCGTCGATCCACACGTAGTCGTCGTATTCGGCTGTTGATTGTGGGTTCACGGTGCCGTCTTTTTGCCCGAAGAGGTTTCGGGGGGTGGTTCCCGGGTCGGTGGCGCCGCGGGCGTTGAGGAATCCTTGTTGCATCCACCGGGTTTCGAGCAGTTTGCCGCCGGCGCGGGTCATGTGGCGGGTGGCGAATGCGAGCGTAAGCGGGTCGTCGCAGCAGATTTGGAGGGCCAGGTCGGCTTCGCCCCAGGTGTCTTCGAGTTTGTCTTTGGAGAACACGGGAATGGGTTTGAGCCATTCGGGGCGTTGGTCGGTTTTGCCGATGATGTCGAAGAATCGGGGGCCGAAACCGCAGGTGATGGTGAGGTTGGCGGGGATGGTGGCGAGTTCTGGTTCGAGGCTGCCGATGGGGTTGTGGCCGCGGGTGAGTTGTCGGGCGTCTTCGGTCCAGACGGTCATGAGTCGGCGCACATCATCAATGGTGGTGCCGGCGCGGAGGGTGAACGCAATGATATTGAGGTGGGCTTGGCCGGGGGTGTCAATACCTGCCTGGTGGACTCCGTCGAAGGGGACGATATCGTCGGCGAGGAAAGCCTGCGTGGGGTCATCATCGTCGGCTGCTTCGGTGGTGCGGTTGATGTTTCCGCAGGCGGCAAGACCGGTGGTGCCTGCGGCAGCGGCCGCCGTGGCTGCCCCCAGGATAAAGCCACGGCGGGAAACCTGTGGTGGTAACGTACGCGGCTGGTCGGTGGTCTTGGCGGGGGTGTCGGGTTGCTGGACTGTGGGGTCAACACCGTTGTCGGGGGTCATGGGACCAAGCACCTTTCGCAAAGCTATAGAATGTCTGCGCGAATTATTGATGAATGCATTATACCCCGCCCAGGCTGCTAATGCGGCATGGGCGGGGCATGAACACGATAGCCTTCAAAACCGGCCTTCTCGTGGGAAGGCTGATTATGGACTACCAGATGAATTGTGGGGATTAGCCGCGGATACCTGCGGACTGCTCGGCACCAGCAGCACCTGCACCGGCACCGGCGCCAGCGCCGCCAGCACCCTGTTCGCCGTGCTTACCGCCGTGCTTGCTGCCGCCCTTAGCGTCACCGCCCTTAGCAGCGTCGCCGCCCTTGGCGTCACCGGCTTTGGCATCGCCCTGGCCGGCGCCAGCAGCACCAGCACCGGCGGCACCGGCAGCAGCGCCTGCCTTGCTATCACCGGACTTAGCGTCACCGCTCTTGGTGTCACCGGACTTAGCGTCACCATCCTTGCCAGGAACCTTGATGCCGCCCTTGGTGGAGCCGGAAGCATCATTCTTGGTGTCACCGGACTTGGCATCGCCGGCGATACCGCTGCCCTGGCCATGGCTATTGTTGCTATCGCCGGAGTAGTCTTCGGCACCGGCAGCAACCTGACGGCCGGGGATTTCGCCTAGATCAATGGTGGTGCCGTCGGAAAGCTCAGCCTTCACGCTTACCTTTTCGCCCGCCTTCACGGGGCTCTTCAGGCCCACGAGCATGAAGTGCTCGTGGCCGGGCTCCAGCTTCAAGGTGCCGTTGGCGGGGATAACGAAGCCGCCTTCCTTCTGACGCATTTGGCCGTCAACCACCTCGTGCAGTTCGAAGCTGTCAGCATCGGCACTGGAAGAGAACCCGGTAATGGTGATGTCTTTGTCGGTGGTGTTCTTTAAGGTGCCGAAGATGGCGGTCTTATCGGAGCCTTCGTCGGCTGCGCGAACGTAAGCGCTAGTGAAGGCAATGGGGGTGTCGCTGTTGCTGCTGGTTTCGCTAGTGCTTGCGGCTGCGGCAGCGGCGGAAGCAGAAGCCGATGCGGAAGCCTTGGCGGACCGGGTGGTCTTGGTGGCTGCCCGCTCAGAGTTAGCGCAGCCGCTCAAGGCCAGCGCAGAAACGGCGAGAATACAAATTCCGGTTCCAATACGACGACGCAAGTTCATAACAGTTAATCACTTTCTTGAGATTTTTTACCCATGCGATTGCGGGCAAGGATCATGACGATCATGGCAAGGACAAGGAGAATCCCCACCCCACCGGCCACTTTGCCCCAAGGCCCAGCCATAAGCTCTGCGGTGGGATCGGTGGGGGCATCAGTTGCGGGGGTGGTATCAGACGTCGCGGAGCTAGCAACGCGCTCCCCGGCGATGGTGAAGGTGGTTTTTCCCCGAGTGGAGTGCCCATCGGAGGAGGTAATTTGAAAACCTATGGTGTACTCGTCTGGGGTAAGCGTGGTGGTTTTGGGAATAACAAGTGTCACGTTTCGGCCGTCGACAGTGGGCTCACCGGTTACTAGCACATCACCTTTGCTATTGCTTATGGCCATGGTGTTGAACCCCTGTTTGGGTTCACCGGAGAACTCTAGGGTGACGGTTGTCGGCGCGCTGGCTAGCACTTCGCCATCAGCGGGCGACCCCCCAACTACCGCATCATGGGCATGCGCAACCGTGGTGGTAATAGCACAAAAGCATCCTAGCAAAACTGCTGCTAGTCGACGTTTTATGTTTGTCGACGCGACACTTGTGCCCATCCCTTTGGTTTGTCCTTTCCACTCATCAATGCGAAGTGCAGTATTCAACCAACTTCGCGCATCTAAGCTTAACGTGAATCCCTGACACAATAGTCGTTACTAGGAAGAAAAGAGGGATCTTTATAGCGAAAACCCCACAAAAACCCGGTATTTATGCAGGTAAAACCGCATTATAACAATTACACCACAAAGTGTTTGAGAACAGTCACAATTTCCCATAATGTGGTGAATCTGTGCTAGTAGTCAAACATCTACCTATCAAAAAATGCCAACATCATTCAATGAAGAATAACACTGGCATATAGAGCGGATGACGAGACTCGAACTCGCGACCCTCACCTTGGCAAGGTGATGCGCTACCAACTGCGCTACATCCGCACAGTGCGCGATACTGGGATTGAACCAGTGACCTCTTCCGTGTCAGGGAAGCGCTCTCCCGCTGAGCTAAACGCGCAATATTTTTTACTAGAGGTGGAAACGGGAATTGAACCCGTGTACACGGTTTTGCAGACCGTTGCCTCACCACTCGGCCATTCCACCTTAAAACGGGAAACCCGTTTACATTTAAGGTACCAAATGTAATACCAGAGCGGATGACGAGACTCGAACTCGCGACCCTCACCTTGGCAAGGTGATGCGCTACCAACTGCGCTACATCCGCACA
>ERZ773035.574-NODE-574-length-29580-cov-6.008434_pt1 | contig 29580 bp, 29 predicted proteins | sample MGYA00511487_ERZ773035 | MGnify/ENA primary metagenome ERZ773035 (study PRJEB29015, sample SAMEA2737985) | human oral metagenome | biome: human oral; feature: human-associated habitat; material: dental | place: China | collected 2024 ...
TGCCCCCCGAATTTGCCGACAGCATGGGTGAAGGCGATACGATCCATAATGGATGAAAATAATGATATTCGCGATGATCTTGTCAAAAAATCCCGTGTGGTTGTTTCTCAATACTGTTGGAGAGAATCAGCAAAGAAAATGATGGAGTTGGCTTCAGCGTTTTCTCAACGATAAGTGAATTAATATTGTCATAATTATGGGAGGTGATATAGGTGAAGATGATCATAGAGTGGGCAGAAAAAATATTAGCGAATGTTTTTTGCTTTTTTTTTGTGGCGCAAATCCTATCACCGATGGTCGCCGGTAAAACAATATATATTGACTTTCTGCTTGCGGCATTCAATCCTTTTTTTTTGTTATGGATAAGTAAATATAGGATTTCTATGGATAACATAGTTATTATACTTCTTTTAGGTCTTGTTGGTGTTTTGGGACATCCTATAACAAGTATGAAAATTGTATTCACATTCATAGAAGTGATGTATCTTTTTTATATTTATGACAGAAGACTGTGGTATATCCACTATTATATCCAGATCTCTATCCTTGTCGCTGTCATTCAGATTTACGGTCTTCTTTTTGACCCTAATATTTCGGTTTTGCTTAGTCCTGAAAACCTTTCCCATATGGTTTGGGGGGCTTACGCAACGCCGACCAATTCTAACTTTTACGCATTGGTCGAGGATGGAATTCCCCATGTGAGCGGATTATCCAGAGAGGCTGGATTTATGGCGAGCCTTCTTTTAGTTGGGATCTATATAGAATATTTATTTTCAAAAGAAGGATATTGGTCAACATCAAAACTGGCTAAAGTTTTCTATATAATAGGATATGTTATCAGTTTTACTAAAATGTCATTTTTTATAGTTCCTGTATATATTGTTCACCGCCTTCGTGGCGTTGTTAACATGATGCCTTTGTGCTTTGTTTTTGCTTTTTGGATCGTTGGAATGATGATCTACTGGTCGTTTAATCAGGATTTTTTACTTGATACCGGTAATATAACTTTTTTACATCGTTTTGGCTCTTATGCAAGTTTGTGGAATCTAGACACAAAGGAACTCTTTTTCGGGGTGGATAATCTGACAAAGATAGATTCTCATGTTGCTCATACAATTGGAGGAGATTATGACTTTTTTGCGGGTTTCGGTGGATGGCTGATTACAAACGGCCTTTTATCCGGGATGATTTATCTCTTAATTTTGTATCGTTTGCATATAACAGGATGCGGCTTGTTGTTATTGCTTCTTCTGACAGTAAATGTTCAACCAGATACAAATCAAAATTTTGTTGTATTGGCATATTTTATACTGTTTAAGTTTTATCGAAGAGACAGGTTGCTTTGGTAAAAGAGGCAATAGAGTTTAATCTCTTTGTTGACGACTCGTGATTATGCAGCGTTTTATCTATGGATATTGGGGCAGGGATAAATATTATGAAAAGTATTTTATTATTGGCGCTGGATAAGAATATTGTAGACGCTGTTTTAACGAAAACAGATTGGCATGTTTTAGCATTGATTATGCCCGATGAGATGGATATAGAAGCATACCAGGGCAATCCTCGTATTCAATCTACATATACGAGGTATGATTTTCATAGAAATGAAGATTTATCCGGACTTGATTTCAGTGAATTGGAGAAGTTTTTCTATGCACAACTTCGGTCTGAAAATTTTTTTCTGCGCTTTATAAATGACTATCAAATCGCTAAATATGATTACTATGTAGGTTTCGCTTTAGTAAATCGTATATTTAAAGAAAATCGTATCGATCTTGTTGTCGTCGATGGATTTAATGAAGGTCGCCCCTCAGATCTACTGTTGACTGAGATGGCGAAGATCAGAGGTATTCCTTGCTATAGTTTGGAACCACTGTTTTTGGGAAAGGCGGGAATTTTTGACAATTTAAAGAAAGAGATAATTTCTGTCCGAAGGAATCATGATATATCAATGGAAGGAACTTTATTCTATGAGTTCGATGGCAGTCAATTAGCAGCTGGAGTAATCTTTAATCATCCTATTTTGCATAAATCATATATCAGATACTTGGAAAACGTCATTTATTCCATTTTGGGGCAAGTTGGTGTAGACGCATGCAGTTGTCTCTATACGATGAGTAACCGTAAAAACAAGATGGGGTTAAAATTTACCGAGCGGTTTCAGTTGTTTTGCAAGGCGAGAAAGATGGAAAGGTGGCTAAAAAAACATACAAAGACTCCAAACCTCCAAGAAAAGTATATATATTTTTCATTACATTATGAGCCAGAAGCAACTGTTTCTGCCAGAGGTCTTATTGACAGCCAATTGCTTGCCTTACGACTCCTTTCGCAAACACTACCTCCAAACTGGTATGTTTATGTTAAGGAACATCCACATCAGTTGAAATATAATGATCGAATGTTGTATGCGTATCCATGGGCAACATTTAAGACGATACGATTTTATGAAGAAATTCTTCGATTGCCCAATATTGTTTTAGTTGATACACTGGAGTCCAGTGAAAAACTAATCCAATGCAGCCAAGCTGTTGCCTCATTGAGTGGAACGGTTTTTGGAGAAGCTATTTCTGGAAAAAAGCCAATCATGGTGTTTTCACCGAAACATACCTTGTATTCTATGCTGAAGGAGTCTTATAGCATTTACTCATATGATGAATGTCTGATGGCAATAAATTCGATTCAACAAAATTGTGAGAAAGGAGTTTCTCCCTCTTATGATGAGTGGGAAAGTATTTGTCAGCAGTATTTGTTTAATATGGACGTTCGAGGTTATGAAGAAGCTATTTCTTCATTGGTATATGAATTAGAAACCACATGTACAGATCACTGAAGATACCTGAGATTGAGAATTATTATGTTTAGTGGGGGCGATATTTTTGATAGAAGAGGGAGGCGGTCGTGGCATTACCTTTTTGAAAGAAATTGCTAGATTCTCTGTTGCTCCATTTGTAAATTTCTTTTTAGGTATTGTTGCTGTTGTATTTCTTACTCGTATTTTTCCTCCGGAAGTATACGGTGCTTGGAACCTTTTTAATTTGGCAGCCAATGTTTGCGTTGGGATTGTATACTTGGGGTTATCCGATGGAATACTCAGATTTGCGTATGAGCTTCCTGCAGGATGGAGCATACAAAATCTTTTATGGAAATGTATTTCACTTGCCGGAGTGGTCTTTTTTATTTCCTCGGCACTCGTGCTCTGCTTCTATGATGCAATATCGTATTGGTTATTTCATGAAATATCATTATATAAGATTTGTTTGTTGCTTTTGTATACGGGGACATTAATGCTCTTAAACTATTTTTTTGTGAGCTATTATCGATCAATGAATTTGGTCATCCCCTTTACAATTCAGCAAATAGGTGTACAGTTCTTTTCAAAGATTTCCATTATGACAGCAATTTTTATTGGCGTAACAACCAATACGGTTTTAACTATTAATGTTGCTGGGATGTTTATTTTCCTTCTGTTTTGCATGTATATCCAGCAGAAAGATATTTTTCCCAAAAAATGGGCTGGCTCATTTACCGATCTTTCGGATATAATTAAGTTTTCGTTGCTTTCATGGCCAGGTGGCCTTTTAGCAAGAATTAGTTTGTTTCTAATACCTTTTGTGCTGTCTCAACGTATGGGAGCGTATGAGGTCGGGCTTTATGCTTCTACTAGTATATTCGTAGCTGTGATTGTAGTTTTAAATACGGGGTTCATGACATATTGGGTATCCTACGTATATAAAAATGCGAAAGCAAAACAAGACTTAATTATTAGGGTTCATAACTATATGGCAATTTGTATTTTTTTTGTTTTCAGTATTATAATTATAGCTCAGCATATTCTTTACTTCTTGATCGGTTCAGAATATCAAATGAGCAGAATTTTCTTTTCGTTGGTTATGAGCGATGTGTTTTTTTTAGCACTTGAGGCAACGACTCAGCAAGGAATTGTACTGGAAAAAAAGCCCCATGAGGGAGTTCTCATTTCATTGATAACTTTGGTGATACAATTTGTGTGCGCATGGTATCTGGCAGAATATATGGGTATTGTAGGAGCTGCGCTAGCCACTATGATTGCCGCTGCATGCCGCTTTTTATTATCTACGTGGAGGGGGCAAAAATATTATTGCAGTATTGAAAAATGGCATAAAACGCTAATGGCGATGTTGATGATTTTATCTCTTGCGACATCAAACTGGATTTTTGCAGATGAATATTGGCTTGAATTGGGGATGATCTTCCTTATAGGAAGCTTATTCTTGTGGATATTTAGAAGAGATGTCGCAGCGGCCGTTCGCTTACTTTATGAATATAAAGATATGAGACAAAGAGGAAATACCATTTGATTATAGGCGTCGATTGTGATAATCTAAATACAGAGTGTTAAAATATTTGCAATGGGGGAGATCTTCTTGTTCAATCATAAGACCGTTTTAATTACAGGCGGTACAGGGTCGTTTGGTAAGAAGTTTATAGAAATCATGCTCAACCAGTTTGAACCCAAGAGAATTATTGTATTCTCCCGCGACGAACTCAAACAGTTTGAGATGCAGCAAAAGTTCAATCAGCCTTGTATGCGCTATTTCATTGGCGATGTGCGTGATGAGGGACGTCTGAAACAGGCAATGTATCAGGTGGATTATGTTGTTCATGCTGCTGCTCTCAAACAGGTTCCTGCGGCTGAGTACAATCCGATGGAGTGCATCAAGACGAATATCAACGGTGCGCAGAATGTCATCAATGCAGCAATCGCGGCGGGGGTCAAGAAGGTGATTGCGCTCTCCACGGACAAGGCGGCAAACCCGATCAATCTGTATGGAGCGACTAAGCTTGCTTCTGATAAGCTCTTTACAGCGGCAAATAACCTTGTTGGAGATCGGGAAACACGCTTTGCAGTCGTACGTTATGGCAATGTTGTCGGCTCTCGTGGATCCGTCGTGCCCTTTTTTAGAGGACTTATCAAGAGAGGCGTGAAAGAACTGCCGATTACCGATGCTCGCATGACACGGTTTTGGCTGAAGCTGGAGGATGGTGTGGAACTCGTCTTGAAGAGTTTTCAGCGCATGCAGGGGGGGGAAATCTTTGTGCCGAAGATTCCGTCCATGCGCATATTGGACTTGGCAGAGGCGATTGCCCCTGGTGTTCCGACCAAGATCATTGGAATTCGTCCTGGTGAGAAACTGCATGAGGTCATGTGTCCGTCCGATATGTTCTATGAGACGTTGGAGTTCAAGGATCATTTTGTGATCAAGCCGAGTATTGAGTTCGGAAAGAACATTGACTACACGAAAAACATGCTTGGAGAAGAGGGGCGTCCTGTTCCTGATGGGTTTGAGTACAGTTCAGGAACCAATGATGTATTCCTTACTGTGGAAGAACTCAGGGAGATGAACCCATGATTTACTATGGTAGGCAGGATATCAACGAGACAGATATACGGGCAGTAGAGGAAGTCTTGCGTTCAGATTTTCTGACGCAGGGACCAGCAATCGAGCGCTTTGAAGGAAAAGTCGCGGAATACTGTGGAGCAAGATACGCTGTCGCTGTGACAAACGCTACGTCTGCACTTCATATTGCGTGTTTGGCTGCAGGCATAGGAAAGGGCGATCTTGTGTGGACGACGCCCATTACTTTTACAGCATCGGCAAACTGTGCCCGATACTGTGGGGCAGATGTCGATTTTGTGGACATTGATGCGGATACCTACAACATGAGTGTGGATGCACTTGAGGAAAAGCTGCAGACGGCAAAAAAGCATGGGCGTCTGCCGAAGCTCGTCATTCCTGTCCACCTCGCGGGACAGTCGTGTGATATGAAGCGGATGAAGGCGCTTTCCGAAGCGTATGGGTTTCGGCTTCTGGAGGATGCGTCGCACGCGATCGGGGCAGACTATGCGGATGGAAAGGTTGGAAACTGTGCATTTTCCGACATGGTAGTTTTCAGTTTTCATCCTGTCAAAATCATCACGACAGGCGAGGGGGGCATGGTTCTGACAAATGACAAAATGCTCTATGAGAAATTGAATCTCTATCGCAGCCATGGCATCACGCGTGATGCGGCGAAGATGTCGCACGAGAGTGACGGTCCATGGTACTATCAGCAGATCACGCTTGGATACAACTATCGAATGACGGATATTCAGGCGGCACTCGGTGCGAGTCAGATGGAGCGAATTGATGCGTTTGTCGCCCGTCGTCGTTCACTTGTTGCGCGATACGATACCGCTCTGCAAGACCTTCCTGTTAAGACCCCCTATGTCATGGAGGACTCAGATCCATCATGGCATCTCTACATCGTCCGCATAAACTTTGCGAATGTCAGCAAAACAAAGCAGGAAATATTTGCCGAGATGGAAGAAAAGGGCATTGCGCTCAACCTCCACTATATTCCGGTTCATACACAGCCGTATTATGAAGCGCTTGGACATCGCCCCGAGGAGTGCCCCAATGCAATGGACTACTATCGTGAGGCACTGACTCTGCCGCTCTATCCGGGCCTGACGGATGATGAGCAAGATCGGGTAATTGCGGCGTTCCGTGAAGTTCTGACAGCCTGAACGGTATTTGTGTCTGTCTGAAAAGGGAGGTCGCTCATGGTAGCACGCCTATGTCTTGGCACAGTACAGTTCGGTATGCACTATGGTGTTCATAATGTACTAGGTCGACAGCCAACGGATAAAGAGGTGTATTCGATTCTGGATGCTGCGCTTGCCTATGGAATCTGTGAATATGACACGGCGAGTGCATATGGAACGGCGGAAGAGGTGCTAGGGCGTTATGGGTTGGCACAAAAATCCGTAAACGGCGCGGCTGTTCGTATTACCTCAAAGCTATGCCCTGATACTGCTGATGATGAGGCAGGCGTTCTCACGGAAATTCGTGAGAGTCTCAGACGCCTTCGTGCCGAGCAGATTCATTGCTATATGCTCCATCGTGTAGACGATATGGAATGCCCTGCAATTATGGCGGGGCTTGCCCGCGCCAAGGATGAAGGCTTGATTGAGTCGGTCGGCGTTTCTGTTTATGATCCTGAAGACGCTCTTTATGCAATACAGAATTCACAAATTGAGATTATACAAGTGCCGTACAATGCTCTTGATCAACGCCTTGATATGGCAGGTTTTTTTGAACGGGCAAGCGCTCGTGGACAGCGAATCTATGCAAGAAGTGTTTTTTTGCAGGGACTTTTGCTCATGCCGCCGGAGGAAGCCGAGATGCGGGTGAAGAGGAGCGGCGGACATATTGCGCGGCTTCAAGCGATTGCAAAGGACACCGGCTTTTCACCTGAAGAGGCGGCGATGCTATATGCGCTGTCGCATCCTGGAATTGATGCTGTTGTTTTCGGCGTGGATACAGTAGAACAACTGGAAAAAAACATGCGCATCGCAGACCGGATCAAAACATTCCAACCCTGTCGCGAGAGAATCTGTGGTGCATTTGCTGATGTGCCGAAGGAAGTCGTTGTACCAAGTTTATGGTGAGAAGCTTATGAGAAAAGTTAAAAACATGTTCGACTTAACTGGAAAGACGATCATTGTAACAGGTGGTGCCGGGCATCTTGGATCGGGAATCGGTGAGGCTCTTTCTGCATTTGGTGCGGAACTGTATCTGCTGGGGCACGATGCCGAGAAAGTTCGACGAGAGAGTTCGCGCTTGCGGGAGAAATATGAAGGGGGGACCTGTGAATCTATCGCGTTTGATCTTCGTGATAAATACTCCGTACATGGTGCGGTCAATGCCGTAATGCAGCGCGCACAAAAGATCGATGTATTGATTAACAATGCAGCATACGGTTGTACGAGACCGCTTCACGAATTTGAGGAAGGAGAGTGGCTGGAGGGGATTGACGGTACAATCAACGGTGTCTTTCGTATGACTCGTGAGGTTCTTCCCATTATGCTGGAGCAGGGACACGGAAATATCATCAATATCGCGTCCATGTATGGAATGGTTGCGCCGAATATGGAGATATATGGTGACAGCGGTCAAAATAATCCTGCAAACTATGGCGCGGGAAAGGCAGCGATCATTCAGTTTACAAAATACATTGCCTGTGTATATGCAGAAAAAGGGATTCGCGCCAATGCGGTTTCTCCGGGATCGTTTCCCGATCCAATGGTACAGAAGGATGTTCGCTTTATTCATGCACTGGAGAGTAAAACGCCAATGCACAGGATCGGGACACCGGAGGATCTCCAAGGAATTATGGTCTATCTTGCCTCGGATGCGAGCCGATATACGAATGGTCAAAATATTGCTGTGGACGGGGGGTGGACATCGTGGTGAAAAAGCTTGGTATCATTGTGCAGGCGCATATGGGATCGACACGATTGCCCAATAAAATGCTCAAAGATCTTTGCGGTAAAAGTGTTCTGGGGCATGTTATCTCTCGATTAAAACGAGTACAGCGTGCGGATGCGCTGCTTATCGCAACAAGTGATTTGCCCGAGGATGACGCCCTTGCCAGAGAATGCCAAAAGTATAATACGGATATTTTTCGAGGGAGTAACAATGATGTCCTGTCCCGTTTTTATCATGCGGCAGAGGCATACAAACTCACGGATGTAGCGCGTGTATGCGCCGACAACACGTTGATCGACTGGACCGTAATCGATGATGAGATTGCAGCATATCGTACAGGGAAATATCAGCAGGTCGACGCAAGCGAGAATGTTCCGCTGGGGCTTGGCTGCGAAATTTTTTCTTTCGATATGTTGAAAGAGGCACATGAAAAAGCGAACGAGCATTATCAGCGTGAGCATGTTACGCCATATTTAAATGAGCACTATGCGCTGCCCTATCGTCCTCCCTATCCGAATGACTACAGCAAGTATCGGTTTACGCTCGACACAGAGGAGGATTGGAAGCTGATACAGAATATATATCACACGTTGTATCGAGAAGGCGAGGATATTACGCTCGATTGTGTGATTGCACTGATGGAACAAAATCCCTATTTGTTCGACATCAACAAGGACGTACATCAAAAAACGGTGAAGGAATGAGTTAGTTTGCTATAAAAAGAGAGATGAATGTTATGAAATTTTGTAAACATTGTGTCATGCCAGATACACGACCCGGATTGAATCTAAACGCGGAAGGTGTCTGTGATGCATGTGCTTCCTATGAAAATCGAGAAGAGATTGATTGGAAAGCACGGCGCAGCGAGTTGGAACAGATCTTGGATCGTTTTCGCTCCAAAGATGGGAAAAACTATGATTGTATTGTTCCGGTAAGCGGTGGAAAGGACAGCACCTATCAGGTTGTCAAAATGCTGCAGCTGGGAATGCATCCGCTGTGCATTACATATATGGCATCAGATTTGTCGGACATTGGCTATCGAAACATTCGTAATCTGCAAAATCTGGGTGTAGACTATATTGCATTCACGGCAAATCCCCGCATTAAGAATAAAATGGCGCGCCTCAGTTTGGAGCGTGTTGGCGATATCTGTTGGCTGGAAGAGGTAGGGGCGAACTCGTTTATCTATCGCTCTGCCGTGCAGTATAATATTCCGCTGATCATATGGGGGGAGAACCCCGATACAGAGTATGGGGGACCTGCAGCGGATGGCTCACGCCTTGATCGTACATGGCTGGATCGTTGGTCGAACTTGCTCGGACTGTCTGTATGGGATTTGGTCGGCATTGATGGGATTCGCGAAATTGATCTAATTCCTTATCAAGTGCCGACAGATGAAGAACTTGCCCGTGTAGGGGTGACAGGGCTTTATCTGGGGTACTATCTCCCTTGGGATGGGGTCATGAATAATATCATCTCGCGTGGGCATGGGATGCATTCCTATGACCGTGTGATTGAGGGGTCTGTAGAGGATGCCGGCAACACGGATGATTATCGCATGGGCATTCACCATTATTTCAAGTATTTGAAATATGGGTATAGCCGTGCAAGTGACATTGTGTCCCAGCATATCAGAGCGGGTCGTCTGACGCGTGAGGATGGGGTGGAACTTGTACGTCTCAATGACGGGAAATTTCCTTGGACGTATTTGGGGAAACCTCTGGCAGAGATTCTTGAGCCACTGGGACTTACGATTGATGAATTTATTGCCATCTGTGATCGGTATACGAATCGTACCTACTTCAAGACGGATGAGCACGGAAACTTGCTGAAGGATCGTCATGGAAATCTGATCAAGAAAGACGAATATTTGATTCGTTAAAAAGGAAGTGGAATAGACGGGGGTTGTGAATCGGTCGGCTGGAATTCTGTATGAGTAGGCGGATGTAATATGCTGCATATAATCATTCGTGTTGATGCTTCTACCATTATTGGCAGTGGTCATTTGATGCGTTGCCTGACGCTTGCACAGCGATTTCGTGAGATGGGACATGATGTCTGCTTCATCATGCGCGCTCATCGTGGGAGCATGGAAAACGTAGTTGAGAAACAGGGCTTTCCATATAAGATGCTTCCTGCGTCGGAGCGTTATGAAGGAGAGGGCTATGCCGCATGGCTTGGTGTAACGCAAAGTGAGGATGCCGCTGACACGATTGCACACATGGAGTCAAAGAGCTGTGATCTCCTCGTTGTAGATCACTATGCCTTGGATCATGTATGGGAGAATGCCCTGCGCCCCTCCGTACAACGTATTTTTGTTATTGATGATCTGGCGAATCGACACCATAGCTGTGACTTCCTGTTGGATGTCAATCTGGGTGCCGAACAGGGGGATAAATATGCGGGCTTATTGTCTCGGCATTGTCGTTCCTTTCTCGGATTGTCCTACTTGCTGTTCCGGCAGGAGTTTTACAATGCAAGAACTGAAGTTGCTGAAAGGGGCAAAGAACGCTCAAATGTGCTGACAGTATTCATCTGCTTTGGCGGCAGCGACCCGACGAACGAGACATTGCGGACTCTTCAAATATTAACGCAGCTGCCGCAGCAAATTGATGCACATGTTGTCCTTGGCGCATCCAATCCACATCGCACAGACGTGGAATTGTTTTGCAAACTGCACCATTGGCGTGTCTATTGCCAGATTGACTATGTTGCCCGCTTGATGTGCGCATCGGACTGTGCGATCGGTGCCGGAGGCACGATGACATGGGAGCGCTGCTATATGGGCTTGCCGACTCTGGTTGTTGCGGTTGCGGAGAATCAACGTGAGGATGCCATTCTGCACGATGAAATGGGACTGATCGTTTACGCCGGCTTCTGTGAAGATATCACAGATGAACAATATGAAAAGGCAATCGTACATTTTTTGTCCAATAAACAAAAACGTGAGCATGTACGCGCGGTTGGACAATCTGTTTTTGAGAATGAGCGCGTGGAGGAGATGTTGAAGGAGGTGACGACGAGTGTTACAGCACGGTAAATACATTTTGCGTCCCATTGAGCAGAAAGATTTGCCAATACTTTTGGAATGGCGGAATTCAGAACGTATTTCCTCTGAGATGCTCTCCACGCATAAGATCACATGGGAGGAGCACGAGGCGTGGTTCAAGCGCATTCGTCAGCAGAAGACGCCACGAAATTTTGTGTTTTGCTATGAAGAGCAGGTAATCGGTTATATGGGGTTTTCCGATTGGGATGAGGAAAACAAGCGATGTTCATCCGGCTCTTATCTAGGTGTCATAACTAATGTGCCAATTGATGCGGGACTCTTTTTGGATTACATGGGACTGGAGTACATTTTCTCACAAACGGAGATGAACAAGGTATGGTCTTATGTTTTTGAGCATAATAAGCGCGCCTACAAGCTCAATCTCTTGCTTGGCTATAAAGATGAAGGATATTTGCGGCAGCATTTCCTGCAAAATGGAAAACTTCGGGATGTCCATGTGATTGGTATTCTGCGGTCGGAATGGAAACAGGAAAAGAAACGTATTGATCAGCTGTATGGAGGGGCAGAGGCATGACAGAAACGGAATTTTTGGAAGAGATGCAGACAATCCTCGATGTCGAGGATGCAGTTGATATGGATGCGAATTTAGAGGATTTTGATACGTGGGATTCCCTTAGCTTCGTGAGCTTTCTTGCGGCGATGAGCGGTCATAGTGCACATCGTATTGAGCCGAAGGAGGTGCGTGAGGCGAAAACGGTCAAGGAACTTTTTGCATTGACACAGGAGTAATCCGATGGATGTCACATACGATTTTTCCTCAAAAAACTTCATTGTCATTGGTGCAAGTTCGGGGATGGGACGACAGATTGCCGAGGAACTCGCCGGGGCCGGCGCACATGTTCTTGCCGTAGCGCGGAGGGAAGAGCTTCTTCATAAGCTGCAGGAAAAGTACCCGGAGCACATCTCCATCGCCCCGGCTGATATGACGGCTGCGCGCCCGCTGGACGGTGTCCTTGCACCATTTGTTGCGGAGTTTGGCAAGCTGCACGGAGCTGTCTATACGGCGGGGATCGAGGGGCTTACTCCATTGCGTGCGTTTTCGGAGGAAACGGCACGCATGATCATGGAGACGAGTTTCTGGGGGGCAATCAAGGCAATGCAGCTCATCAATCAGCGGAAATTCTCCGTGGATGGCTGCAGCAGTGTGCTCTTCTCCTCGATCTCGGCATATACGGGCGCTTCGTCCATGTTTGCATATTCGGCAGCAAAAGCTGCTGTGCAGGCAGCAGTTCGCTCCATTGCGAAAGAGATTTGTCGCAATGGAAAACGCATCAATACGATCAGTCCGGGGTGGGTCGAAACGGAAATGACGGATCGGGAACAGAATCAGCTTGGAGAAGATGCCCTTTCAGTATTGAAAAAAAGACATCTCCTAGGTTTTGGAGAACCTGCAGATGTCAGTGGGGTCGTTCTGTTCCTGCTCAGTGATCGGGCTCGTTGGATTACAGGAAATGATTTTCTTGTTGACGGCGGATATTTATGGGGGGATGGCTGATGGATAAAATTTTTACAAAGCCACGTGTCGCGGCGATTTCAGCCTGCGTATCAAAGAACCGTATGGAACTGGCTGACCTGGCTGACCTTTACGGAGAAGCAACGGTTGCCAAGATCATGAAGGTGACAGGGATTGAGCGGGTCAGTATAGCACCGCAGGGGACAACAACAGCAGATTACTGTGCGACTGCAGCAAATCGACTGATGCATGAGCAGAACATTGACCCGAAGACCATAGATGGTCTTGTCTTTGTGACAGAAACGCCGGATTATATTATCCCGCACACCTCTGCAATTTTGCAGGATCGGCTTGGTCTGCCCAATCACGCACTTGCCTTTGACATCAACTATGGATGCGCCGGCTATGTGTATGGTATCTTTCAGGCATCTCTTCTGATTGAGAGCGGTTATTGCAGACGAGTACTCGTCTGTGCGGGGGATACGCTCTCTCACTATGTGAATCCTGCCGATAAGGCAGTGCGTATGGTGCTCGGTGATGGCGGCTCAGCGACGCTTGTGGAAGCAGATGAAAAGGAACGCCGCAGTGCGTTTTCTTTTTATACGGACGGCAGCCGTGCAGAGCATCTGATGATTCCTGCAGGAGCGAACCGTATGCCGCACAATCCCGGCGTAACGGATGTTCTGCATACAGATGCAGATGGCAATGCACGCACGGATGAAGATTTCTATATGAATGGCTTGGAAGTGATGGGGTTTGCGCTCAACGAGACCCTTGCCTCCATTCGTGAAACTGCCGGACGTATAGGATGGGAACTTCCTGAGATTGACCTGTTTGCCCTCCATCAGGCGAATGCACTTATTGTTCAATACATTACGAAGCAGCTGAAACTGCCAAAAGAGCGTGTGCCGATTGGTGTAGGAGATACCGGAAATGCCAGCAGTGCATCCATTCCGATTATGCTGACCAGCACGTTTGGCGGGAAAACGTTGGAGTTTACAAAGGTTCTGGCATGTGGATTTGGAACGGGGCTTTCCTGTGCAGGAGCAGCGCTTGACCTATCCGGAACACAGGTGTTGAACTTAATGGAAGAGTAGTTCTGTGAGCAAGTGAGGGGAAATAAAATGCGGCTGGTTACGGATTATTTGGATCATATCGTAGAGAAATATCCGGAGAAGATTGCATTTGCCAATGAGCAGGATTCGATGACATTTTCGCAGGTATATAAAAATGCGAGGAAACTGGCGGTTGGCTTAATCAAAGAGAATGTTTTCAAGCAGCCGATTGTTGTATTCATGGAAAAATCTCCTGCTTGTATTACCTCTTTTTTAGGTGTTGCATACAGCGGAAATTTTTATACACCGATTGATACACAGATGCCCTCTTCCCGTATTCATAAGATCATAAATACCTTGCATCCTGCCGCTATTATTACGAATCGTACATTGTTGTCATCTGCAAAAGAGGTCTTTCCTGAGTGTCAAATCTACCTTTATGAAGATTTACAGACTAATGCTGATGACGAGGAACTGATTGCACGCATTAAGAGCAAGCAACTGGATACGGATCTCCTATATGTCCTGTTTACTTCCGGATCCACAGGAGAGCCCAAGGGAGTTACCATTTCACATCAAGCTGTGGTGGACTATACAGACTGGGTGACGAGCGCCTTTGATTTGACGGTGGAAACAACGCTCGCTAACCAAGCTGCATTGTATTTCGATTTGTCCATACAGGATGTATATGCTCCGCTCAAGACTGGTGCAACGACTTGGTTATTGGAGCAAGAAAAATTTTCCTTTCCCATTCGACTGCTTGAGTATTTGAATGAGAAAGAGATCAATACGATCTTTTGGGTGCCTTCTGCATTGGTCTTAGTGGCTAATCTGAAGGCTCTTAGTCGTGTTGAGCTCCCACATCTGCACAAAGTTTTGTTCTGCGGAGAGGTTATGCCGAATAAACAGCTGAATGTATGGCGTAGAGCGCTTCCGCATGCAGAGTTTGTGAATCTGTATGGACCGACTGAGATTACCGAGGTTTGTACCTACTATCGTGTGAACCGTCTGTTCAAGGATGAGGATTCTCTGCCGATCGGCAAAGCCTGTGAGAATATGGACGTATTTATTCTGGACGAGGATGATCGTCTGATTACAGGAGATGAAATAGGGGAGCTTTGCGTTCGGGGGCGCGGGTTGTCCTATGGGTACTATAATAACCCGCAGAAGACAGCTGAGGCTTTCGTTCAGAATCCATTACAGCCAAACTATCACGAAATGATCTACCGTACAGGAGATTTGGTTCGATATAATGAATTCGGTGAGCTCATGTATGCCGGACGAAAGGACTTCCAGATCAAACACATGGGGCATCGCATCGAACTTGGTGAGATTGAGACAGCGGCCCTTGCTATTGATGGGATAAAACAGACGTGTTGCCTCTATGATACAGTACACTCACGTATTGTTCTTTTCTATGCAGGCTCACAAAATGATGATGAACTAAAAGAGGCGCTTCCTGCATATATTCCGCATTATATGATCCCGAACCGGTTCATCAAAATGGATCAGATTCCACTCAATATGAATGGGAAGTTGGATCGTGTTTGGCTGAAGTCGCAGCTCTAGGAGGAAATATGGATATGAAAGAGAAAGTGACTACGGTGTTGCAGACGGTCAACTCCGACATCAAAAACGATGACACCGATCTGTTGGCGGCAGGTCTCTTGGATTCTTTTGATATTGTCAATCTGGTGTCGCAGTTGGAGGAGACGTTCGGCGTAGAGATTGATCCTGCGGATATTGTGCCGGAGAACTTTAGAACGATATCTGCTATCGTGGGGCTGATGGAGCACAGTGCATCCTCGGAGGGATAATATGAAATTGCAAGACTATATTGGTAAAGATAAGAAGCCCTTTATCATCGCTGAGATGTCCGGCAATCATAATCATTCGTTGGAGCGTGCATTGGAGATCGTGGAACTCGCGGCGAAGAATGGGGCATCTGCACTCAAACTGCAAACCTATACCGCTGATACGATGACCCTTGATATTGATGAGGGAGAATTCTTCATTGATGATCCGGAAGATCTGTGGGCAGGGACATCGCTCTATAAGCTCTATCAAGAGGCATATACGCCTTGGGAGTGGCATGCGCCGATCTTCAAGCGTTGCGCAGAACTTGGCGTGCTTGGCTTCAGCACACCGTTTGATGATTCCTCTGTAGATTTTTTGGAAGAACTGAATGTTCCGTTTTATAAAATTGCCTCTTTTGAGAATATCGACCTGCCGCTTATCAAGAAAGTTGCGGCAACGGGAAAGCCGATCATTATGTCGACGGGGATGGCGACACTTGCAGAGCTTGATGAGGCTGTCCGTACGGCGCGGGAGAATGGCTGCTCTGAATTGGTTCTATTGAAATGTACGAGTGCCTATCCAGCGACTGCTGCAGGTGCAAATCTCCGTACTTTGCCGCACATGAAGGAACTTTTTGGCTGCGAGGTCGGGATCTCCGATCATACGATGGGAGTGGGGGTATCTCTTTCTGCTGTCGCGCTTGGAGCGACGGTGATTGAAAAGCATTTCACAACGGCACGTGCGGATGGCGGTGTGGACTCTGCGTTCTCGATGGAGCCCCATGAACTTAGGGAGCTTGCTGAAGAAAGTGAAAAGGTGTGGATGTCCCTTGGACATATCGCTTATGGACCAACTCCTGAGGAACGCTGCTCCCTCAAGGATCGCCGTAGTCTCTATATAACGGAAGACCTGTCGGCGGGTGCTGTCCTGACAAAGGAGAACGTAAGAAGTATTCGCCCAGGACGAGGACTATCGCCGAGATACTACGATATTATGCTTGGAAAGCATGTCAATCAAGATGTGAAGCGTGGGACACCCTTGGGATGGGATGTGTTGGGATGAGGAAAACTCGAGTTTATCACATTTTTTGTTTGTCGTGAATTGCAAGAGTAAGCTGAACAACAATTTGATTAAGAAACATTTTCAATAGTGCACACTTCATCCAAGAAGATGTTAAACAGTTCTGCTGATGTTTTGATAGCCGAGAACGCGATGTGGGCGGCTATTTATCTCATCCGCTATGGGTTAGGATGTCACTGTATCCATCGATACCCGTTCCTTTGGGGATATATTGGCGGAGGATGCCGTTGTGACGCTCGTTCTGCGGGCGTTCCCATGAGCTGTAGGGGTGAGCGAAGTACACCTTCGTGCCGAGGCTCTCAAGCTGCGTGAACGTCTCGAACTCTGTCCCGTTGTCAACGGTAATCGTCTTGAACACTTGGCTGAAACGGTCCTCTCCATATTCCGATTTCAAATGGGCGATGGCTTCTTCAATGCCGGCGCACGTGCGACCCGAGATGCGGATTGCGATGTAGTCGTGCGTCACCTTTTCCACAGCGGTAAATACGGCTGCGCCGCGCCCTTTTCGCGATCCGACAACGGTGTCGGCTTCCCAGTGTCCGATTTCCGTGCCTTCGTCCACAAGGGCAGGACGCTCCTCTATGCTACGCCCTTTCAGGCGCTTGTTCTTGCGGTTTCGCTTGCGCTTGCACTTTCGTCCGAGCGCTTGCGGGACATCGAACGGCGTCAACGGAATCCTACCCGCCCACAGCATATTGTAAAGTGTCTTGGTGCATGGGATACCATCCTCGTCGAACCGTTTGTTCGCCCTGGCATCCCCGACGCACATATCGATCGACCACTTGTCCTTGCGTATTTTTTCGGTCATCCAACGCAGGAATGGCGCACAGCCTGCGCTGTCAACCTTATACGGTCGTTTGGAGTTCTTTCGATGTTCGAGGTAAGCCCGTTGCCCACGCCTTGCCGTATATTGTGGAGACCGCCCGCGAGCAGATCGGCGTTCAGGCGTCCCACGTGTAATCTCATAGTGGATCGTTGTATGCGAGCATCCAATCCGTGCGGCTATGGCGCGAAGCGAGAATCCCTCACGGTGGAGTGCCTGTATTTGCCCTCTTTCATCAAGGGTAAGGTGCTTTCCCGATTTACGAATGGCCTCCGTTGTGGTAGAATAGGCGTAATCCATAGTGATTGCTCCTTTGCTGATGTTTTGTAGCGGAACCATTTGCTGATGTGTGATAAAGAAGTAGTAGAAGTGTAAAAAATTTTGCCGTTCCTATCCGGCGTTTGCGCATTGCGCCGGATAGGTCGGGCGGTCATTCGGGCAGGTCTACCTTGCCAACGAAAGAGTAATAAATATCAATGTCCTGTCTGCGTGTGCCGTTCTCGTCATAGCTGCACTCATGCACAACGATTTTCTCCACAAACTCACGCAAAAGGGTAGGGGTAAGTTCTTCAAAGCTGGTGTACTTGCGGACAACATTCATAAACTTTTCTGCGTTTACCGTGGCTTCCTGCGCTTTGGAAAGCTCTGCCCGGATAGCGGCGGCTCTCTCTTTCAGTTCTTTCTGCTCGGCTTCATAGTCTGCCGACAGCTCCGTGAAACGCTCGTCTGAAATGCGCCCGGTCACGCTGTCCTCATACAGCCGCTTGAAGATAGCGGATAACTCGCTGATACGCTTCTCGGCGGCTTCCAGCTCCTTTTTCCTTGCGGCGTTCCTGCGCTTGCCCCCGTCCTCGTTCTGCTCGATCAGCAGCTTCATAAACCGGGCTTCGTGCTTCGCTGCATAGCTGGTGACTTTCCGCAGATTGTCGGTCACTCCGGCGGTCAACAGGTCGGTGCGGATAAAGTGCGCCGTACAGTCACGGGTACGCTTCTTGTAGCTCCCGCAGATATAACAATCCTGCTTGCGGGTGGCGTTCTGGTAACGCTGCTGGTAAAGGACGCTGCCGCAGTCGGCACAAAAGAGTATGCCGGAGAATAAGCCCACTTCATCATAGCGGTTCGGGCGTTTGCGCTGCTTGCGTAACTCCTGCACACGCTCCCACATCTGGGTGTCAATGATAGGCTCATGGTGGTTCTCGAAAATCGCCTGTTTCTCAATGGGGTTCTCTACGCTGTGCTTGGTCTTGTAGGACGGCTTCTCCGTCTTGAAGTTTACCAGACAGCCCGTGTACTCCCTGTTTTCAAGGATATGTACCACGGTATTGGTCGCCCACTTGCACTCATAGCCGGGGTGGTAGCGGCGGGTGCTTCCCGTCCGACGGTATTCCAGCGTTCCCGGCGTGGGGATCTCCTGCTCTGTGAGCATACGGGCTATCTTGGTCGGCCCGTTCCCGGCAAGGCACAAGCTGTAAATCTGCCGCACAACAGGGGCGGCTTCCCCGTCAATGATAAAATTTTCGTCCTCGTCCATAAAGTAGCCGTATACGGGTTTGCTCGTGACGGGCTTCCCGCTCATACCCTTAGACCGTTTTACTGCTTTGATTTTCTTGCTCGTATCTCTCACCAGCCATTCGTTAAAAATGTTCCGCAGAGGGGCAAAATCATTGTCGCCCTGTGCGCTGTCCACTCCGTCATTGATAGCGATAAAGCGGACGCCTTTCTGTGGGAAAATCATTTCCGTATACATTCCCACTTGCAGATAGTTTCGCCCTAACCGTGACATATCCTTGACGATAACGGTGCCGACTTTTCCGGCTTCAATGTCCGCAAGCATGGCTTGAAAACCGGGTCTTTGGAAGTTCGCCCCAGAATAACCGTCATCTGTGTACCATTGCAGATTGGAAAAGCCGTTCTGCTTCGCATAGGTTTCAAGAATACGCTTCTGGTTTGAAATAGAATTGCTCTCACCTTGCAGCTCGTCCTCGTGGGATAATCTCGGATAAAGGGCGGTAATAAGGTTTCGGGTGGTCTGTCTTAACATAGTGTCCTCCATTTCCGACAGCCAGCCCCACTATTCCGTATGACTATCATACCACACGCCGGGGCTGGCTGTACAGTCCTTTCTGCTTCTTTACGTCCCGTCAAATTGCCGATTTTTGTGTAGCAGCTTCCGCTTCCAGCACTTTCAGCATTTTATCGGCGGCGGTGGCGGTGGTGTCCTGCTTGAAATAGCCGGAAACGACAAGGACAGAATTACCTATGCGGATTTCCGTCACGCAATCCGGGCGGCGGGTGCTGCGGTCATTCTTTGGGGTGTTGGTCATAGGCGGCTCTCCTTTCTGTTCATCAGCTTTTTCAGTTGTCCCATTTTCTCCTGCGCCGTGGCTTTTCGGAAGTTGCTCCCGGTAAAGCGGACAGGAGAACACATTTCAATCAGACGGTCATAAATGCGGGCGTGGGCGGTGTCCTCCGGGTGCTGCAAGTCCTCCAGCGTGAGATTAGTCGTGACGATCAGCGGCCTGCCGCTGCGGTAACGGCTGTCAATCACGTTGTAGACCTGCTCTAAGCCGTATTCCGTTCCCCGTTCCATTCCAAAATCGTCAAGGATAAGCAGCGGGAAGCTGCAAAGTCGGGAGATATATTCATTCCTGCCCTCAAAGCTGGCGGCAAGGTCACCCAATATCAATGCAAAGTTTGTCATGCACACGGGGATTTCACGCTCCATAAGGGCATTTGCGATACAGCCCGCAAAATAGCTCTTGCCTGTGCCAACGCCGCCCCATAGCAGATAGCCAATGTTGCGCTCTTTCATGGTTTCCCAGTTCTCCACATAGAAATGGGCGTGTTCCATTTGCGGGCACTTGCCGTTGTCGTTCTCAAACGTCCAGCCCTGCATAGCCGGGTCTGTAAAGCCCCGCCGCTTCAACCGCTCGACAGTTTCAAGGTGACTGCGCTGTTTCTCTGCGGCTTCCCGTTCCTCACGCTCTGCCCGCTGGCAGTCACATTCTGCCGGGTGGCGGTCACGCCCCAGCCATGCGGCGGTTTCTTTGGGGAAATAGCCCTCTTTGGGCTTGTGGCACTTCCCGCAGTATAAAAGCCCGTCCTCGCCGGTGTAGTCCTCCGGCTCCGGCGTGGTGTCGGTCATATTCAAAATCATTTCATCAAATCCATTCGTCATAAGCTCTCGCCCTCCTTACAGGTATAATCGGGTATGCCCTTTTTCGGGGCTTTCTTGGCTGCGTCCTCCTGCGCCCACTTGAAAATCGTGGCTGCATGGCTCTTGTATTTCCTCCCGCTGGAAGCGATATGGCAGGATAGGCGGTCAATGTAATACTCCCACTTGCCGGGAAGCTCTGTTTTCAGCCCGTCAAGCTCCGTATCGGAAAGAATGACATTGTGGTATCTGCCATAGGCGGCGGGGGCGGGGTGTCCCGTTTCTAACTCTCTCTCTTTTTCTATTTCTATATCTATCTCTTTCTCTATCTCTATCTCTGGTGGACAAATGTCCGCTCGATATGGTGGACATTTGTCCGCCCCTGTCTGCGGCAGGGCTTTTTGTTCCTGCAAAGCCAGCCGCGCCCTGCGCTTGCGCTCCCCCTCGGTAGAGGACTGGCCGATTAAAAGCTCAATGTTGCTCATGTAGAGTGCGCCGCTTGGCAAAGGCTCCACAAGCCCCAGCTTCATAAAGATTTTCAAAGCTCTCTCTACGGTACCTACCTGCTGGCGGGTAATGGTCGCAATCATCTGGGCGGTGTAGGGGATATTCTCGTCAAGCTGCAATTTCCCGCCGTTTTTCAGCGATTTCAAGTACAGCTTCAAGAGAATGTTGGAATAGATAACGCCGTCCTGCATACTTTCCAGCAGAACGATTGCATCATCGTCAAAATAGCTCTCTTTCAGCTTGAGGTAGTAATATTTGCGGTTATCTGCCATAGGCTGCGTCCTCCTTTTTCCAGCGTTTGGAATAATAGCGAGGGCATAGTATGATAACCGCCCGGAAGCTCTGTTTGCAGTCACGGGTGCAGCCCCGGCATAGGTCGTTGTAAGTGATACGGTTGCGGTGGTTGAGGAAGAAAGACCATTCCAGCCGCCGCTTCTTGCTCATTCTCGGCAATGGTAAGCTCCTTTCTGCCGTTCCTATCGGTGTAGCGGGATAGGGGGCATTTTCTGTATGTTCTCGGTATCATTTTCGGGCTTTTTCTGCCCTGTAAGCCCCGTTTGGAAGTCGGGGAGTATTGCGGTAAGGGTTCATATCATACCTGTATTTTTGTAGGGTTTCGGTATCATTTCGGGGCGGTCTTTAACGCTCCTGTTCACGCTTTTTCTGCTGGCTCGGTGCGCCCCTTAAAATCTGGTCGATATTGCGTCTGACTGTCTGAAGCTCCTGCGCCCGCTGGCGTTTCTCCCGGTAGTCGTTATATCCGGCGTTCTTCTGGACGGTAAGCTGCTCAATCTCCCTTTGCAGGGCTTTGCTGGCTGGCAGCTTGGTTATTCCATGCTCCCGGAAATAACGGGCGGCTGTGTCCGCTATGATAAAATCGCTTTCGTGCTGTTCCCGGTAGGCTCTCCGGGCTTTCTCCGATTTCTGCGCTTTCAGACCGTCACGGGCGGGCTTCGTGCCGATATAGCCCAAAAGGTTGCGCTGCAATTCCTTTTTCTCCCGGATAGCGGCTTCCAGCCCTTTCAGTCCGGCAAGGCTCTCCTGCGTGGCGGTGTTGGCTGCGGAAATGGCAGCGTCCAGCTCGTCCGGGGAAGAAAAGCCATACTGCTGGTAGAGCATGAGGGTAGCCGACATCTGTTTGAGGTTGTGCATGGTCGCCCACTTCTCATAGCCCCGTCCTTTCCCCTCGGCTCGCTTGGCGGCTATGTCTACCATGCGCTGTACAGCGTCATTGTTCGGGGCGTTTTTCGCTTCTTTTTTCGTCCGTAAGCGGTCTTTGATACTGCCGGGGTATTCCGCTATGGCTGCGGGTTTTTCGGCGGCTCTGGCGGCGTTCTGCTCCAAAACGGAGAGGACAGCAGCCCGGTCAAAATCGTCCCCCAGCTTCCGGGCGGTAATTGGCTTCGTCCTGTCCGGCGTGAGGTAACTTAGCCGCCCCCGGCTCTCCTTGACGGTCACACCATGCCGGAGAAGCAGGGCGGCAAACTCATCAAAGCCGGAAGCAGCGGCAAGGGCTTCCCGGATAGTCCGGCGCAGCTTCGCCTTATCCGTTTCAAACTTGGTCTGCCGGGGCGCGATACCGTCCGCAGCAATAGGGGCGTTGGCTCTGTCAAGGGCAGCCTGTCCTTTCTTCTGCGCCCAATACTCACGCTCGGTAATGCGTTCTTTGCTGCCGTTCAAAAGGTCTATCTGGTAAAGCCCCTCGCTGTGGCACATCTCCATGACTTCGGCTTTCAGATAGTTCATAGCTGCGTCCGTACAGCGGTGCTTGCAGCCTGCTTTCCTGTCCGCTGGCCTGTCCATGTGGGGCAGCATGGGAACCTCCGCAATCCGCAGACTGTTAATGACGATATGCACATGGATATTTTCGGTGTGGCTGTGTCCGTCCGGGTGGGTGCAGACAAGGGCCTGGTGTCCGGGGAAATGCTCGGCGCAGAACTTCTCGCCCAGCTCCTGCGCCCGATCAACGGTCAAGCCGTTGTCCGGGCCGTCCCGTGGGTCAAAGCTGATGATGTAGTGGTGGCTCTTTACGTCCTCCCGTTTCTGGTTCTTGCCGTAGCGGAGATTGGAGCGCATACAGGCAACGGCAAAATCCTCCCCGCCACAATTCAGAGAGGATATGCGGTAGTCTACCCTCGGTATGAGCCGCCCGTCTGCGTCAAGGGTGGGCTTCATGGTAAACTCGTCATGCTCGAATGTGAGGTATTTTTCAGCGTCCCCGTAGTTGGCATTTTTAGAGCTGATATGTTTGAGTATCGCCAACGGCTTCACCTACTTTCTGCAAGACTTCAAACTTCAAGGCGGCAAGGTCGGCGGCGGCTCCCCGCACTTCCTTTTCCAGCCCCCGGTAGGGGCTTCCGTATTCGTTCAGGCTCCGGGCAATCTGGTTTAAGTTGCCGCCGATTTTCCCGTACTCTGCCGTGAGCTTGGAGAGGGCGGCAAGCAGCCCGTCATTGACCGGGGAAACGGTGACAATGGGGCGTATGGTCGCTTTCCGTATGGCTTGCCGGATAAACTCGGACTGGCTGATTTCATAAGCCGCCAGCCGCCCGGTGAAGTCGGCGTATTCTTCATCGGTCATGCGGGTCTTTACCACATGACGGCGGTGGGGCGTATTGTATTTCTTTCGCATGGTCTGTGACCTCCTTTCTCGCCCGACAGGGCGCATAGCAGGGTTTGGGGAAGGCACTCCCCAACAAGATTCCCGCAGGGGCAAAAATAAGCGGAGAGCGAATTTTGGCACCTCGGTAGAATCTTGCTCTGAAAAACTCCGGCGTTCCCCGGCTCCCGTCCTTTCCGCTAACAAAACGTTTCAAAAGGGCTTTGCTACCCGCTATTCCGGCTTATCTTGAAAATTTTCCTTTCACTACCTACAACACCACGCAAAGCAAAATGGACGGAGATTTTTAGAATTTCCCCTCTATTCCCTACAACACCACGCAAGCCGGAATAGGCGGACAATGGCAGTATTTTTTTCTTTGATACCCTCTACGGATAAGTAAGGGATTTTGCCAACTGCGGCGGCTATTTTCCCTTTTGTTTTTTCATACTGGGGATTTTCAAAAATGCCAAACAGGAACGAAAAAAAGCAGCAAATCTGTTGAATAGATTTACTGCTTTCTGGTTGCCGGCGAAGCGGCGGTTATTCAGTTGTAGGCGGTAGGGCTATCTCCCAAAGCGGAACTTGAAAATAGCTGTGAGAAGCGTCTGGGTGATGTAGTCCTCTGTATCTTGGTCTACCCGTCCATTCACACGGGCGGCACATTGTATGCGGCGGCGGTAATACTGCAATACAGTTCCCACCGCTTCCGGCTCCCCGCTGGCGGCTTGGACGATTGTTTCATAGGGGAGAAGCCTATTATTTCTCATATGCCATTCCCTCCATTTCCGCTTGGAGCTGCCGTAGGGCTTTTCGGATATGGTAGCCCGCTGTGCTGCGGCTGCGCCCGTACTGTCTGCCAATTTCGTGCTGTGGAATACGCTTGAAAAAGGACAGGTAAATCATTTCCCGCTCCCGTTCGTCCAGCCGTGACAGGGCTTCCGCAAGTAAACCGCTGCTGAAAATGACCGTATCGCCGCAAAGGGTAAGTATGTATTCCTCGTCCGGCTCCGGGGCTTGGAAATATTCATCTGTCGTGCCTAAAGGGTAGTGCTTTTCGTCTGTGAGGTATTCAAGGGATATTTCTCTTTTGTGCTTCCTGCTCCGTGTCCTCGCTGCGTTGATCGTTGCATTTCGGATAACGACTTTGCAAAAGGCATGGAAAGTGTACTCGATATGTTCCCGATATTCTTCTGTACAGGTCATGGAAAATCCCCCTTTCCTCCCAAAAGGGCTGTGGCTGGTTAGTAGTTGCTTTTTATGATAGTAAGGGGCGGCAGCACTTTAGGCTGTCGCTCCTTGACTGCCTAACTGCAAAACCGGGCGGGGCTGTCAACGGCGGGCGAAGCCCGTTCATCTTGACCGTTGACTGGCTCGGCCGGGTTTGCTATTTATCCGGCAAACTTGAATTTATTTTAAGCTATCACGTTTTACCTTTTTAAGCCTTACTATCATTACCATAGGAATTTCTTTATTGTTTTTGAAACATTCTTCATAAAATCCATCAATGACAAATCCAGCTCTGAAACAAAGGTTAAAAATATCTTGTATGGAACGATGATAATAAATCTGCTCCTCCGGCTGCCCTTCGATCGCTATATCATAGTAACTGTGCGGTGTCATATATTTTTCAGTCAATGTGATAAAACAAGGGTGCTGCGTTGCAAAGACAAAAATCCCGTTTTCCTCCAATAGTTCATAAACAGCCATAAAAAGCGGTTCAATATCCGTAATATCCATAATTGCCATATTAGAAACTGCTTTCGTAAAGGCTCGATTTCTTTTTAATCCTAATAAGCTTTCTCTATTGGTCGCATCCGCTACGCAAAACTCAATTTGTTTTGCATATTGTGATCGCCGTCTTTTAGCCAATTCTATCATTTTTTTGCTGTAATCAAAAGCGACGACCGAAGCGCCTCTCTGTGCAAGATACGAAGAATAATTTCCATTGCCGCACGCAATATCCAAAATGTAATCCGAAGGATCAGGAGAGAGAAGTTCCGTTACTTTGGGACGTACTACCTCTCTGTGAAATTCATTGGATTCGTCACCCATTGCATCATCCCAAAATTGTGCGTTTTTCTCCCAGATCTTTTTGCTTTCCTCTGTTCCCATGTTCTCTCCCACTCCCAAAATTTGCCTTTTTGCTTCCATTAAATCTTCCTTACTATATTCCATTGTTACCCTCCATAACTTCTGATTGTTGCCGTCTTGACTATTATGTATCTTTTCTTTCCAAAATGGTATAGGCTTTTATTTTTATAATGCTGCAAAACTTTTCTTCTGTAAGGTATTCAAAGGATATTTCCCTTTGCCGCCGCTATTGGAAAGCCAAAAGCAGCGGCTTTTTTACGCGATATGACCGAAAAGACTAGAAAGCAGGATATGTCATCATTTGTCATTTCTTCTCAATGTAATAACTGCATGGCATATCAAGCCAAATACAAGAGAAAAACAGCCACCGCCAAATAGTGATGCTCCCCACCCTGCACCCGACATTGTCATAAAACCGCCAACAAAGAAAATACCAATGCCAAGAAATATCCCGACACCATAAAAAAGTCCAATTGCCATATCATACTTATTAAATTGTCGTTTCTCTTTTTTTCACATGTTTCCATTTTTGTTATTACCTCCTTCGCAAAATCGTCCATGTGGACTCCAAAAAGAAAACAAATTTTTTTCAACGTATTTAAATCGGGTTCATTAACATCTCTCTCCCAATTCGATAGCGCCTGCCGGGTAACATTCAATTTCCCAGCCAGTTCTTCCTGTGTCATTCCCGATTGTGTTCGCAGATGACGTATTTGCTTTCCTGTTGTAATATCCGTCTGTTTCTGGTTCAAAATGGTTCCTCCTCTCTGATGCTGATTTTATCAATGATATTTCGCAATAGCCAGCAATGAACGTTTGCATTGCGCAAGATGTTACATTATCTTCTGAAACATATGCCGGATCTTGTCTAAACGGCTGTTCGGGCGGCGTGGCTGAAACACAGGCTCGCCGGAAGTTTCCTGATACCCTTTTAATTCTGTAATGCAGACACTTCTTCCATTTGTATAAAAATTCAAATCATTTCTATATTCACCAATACAACGGGCAGGGATTTCCCCCTTAAAAATAACTTCATCTTTTTCAAGTCTGGTTGATTCAATGATTGCGCAATACTTTGGTGCGTCATTATAAGCCCGTGAAAGATATTCCTGCGGTGCAAAAAGGGTAAAGGAAAGGTATGGTTCCAACAGTTGTGTTCCTGCTTTTTTCAATGCCTGCTCCAACACGACAGGCGCAAGAAAACGAAAATCAGCGGGGGTGCTGACCGGGCTGTAATAAACTCCATAATCAAAACAAATTTGGCAGTCTGTCACTCCCCAGCCATATAAGCCCTGCTCCATTCCATAACGCACACCCTCCATGACGGCATTTTGAAAACTTTGGTTTAAATAGCCGAGAGATACCTCGCTTTTATATTGTGTTCCGCTTCCAACAGGAAGCGGTGTTACAGTCAAACCAATAGATGCCCAAAACGGATTCGGCGGCACTTCAATATGAATCGTGTAGCTCGCTTTTTTTTGCGGTCTTTCCAGATAAATAACCGAAGGCTCTTTCATAGCCACGCCCACATGATATTTTTCTTCTAATAGCGAACAAATAACTTCTAACTGTACTTTTCCCAAAAAAGATAATATAATCTCATGTGTAACAGTATCAATGTCAAAATGCAAAAGAGGGTCTGTATCAGCAATCTCTGTGAGGGCATTTAACAGGGCTTCCCTTTGCTCCGGCTTTTGCGGCTCTACCGTTGTCCGAAGTAATGGCATGGGATTATCAATCCGTGTTTTGTGAGGCAGGAGTTTTTCATTTCCCAGAATGTCGTTCAGTTTCAAAGTATCATCAGCTAAAATAACAATTTCTCCCGGACAGGCATGGTCAACCGGGACGATTTCACCATTTGACGGAATACACATTTCTGTAATCTTTATTTTTTCCTTTTTTGACAGCAGCAGGGTATCCCGTAAATGGAGCGTCCCATGATACAGGCGTAAATAAGAAAGCCGTTTTTTCCGCTCTGTATACTCAACCTTAAAAACATATCCACATAATTCAGACTGAATATCGTCTGTTTCTGTAATGAAAGTTTCTGTAATCGCTTCAATCAGTTTTTCTGTTCCTAAATTGTCTTTTGCACTCCCATGATAAACAGGAAACAAAGAGCAGCATCTGGTTCTTTTGCACTTTTCATATTGTAATTCCTGTATATCCAAAGAATCCTCTGCAACATATCGTTCTAATAGTTCATCGCTTCCGGAAATAATCATATCCCATTTGTCCAAATCAGAAATATCGGTCATGGTTATCTTTGGCGACAGGGAAACCTCCTGCATGACAATCATATCACTGGTAAGTTTATCTTTAATGCTTTGGTAAACACGCCGCAGGTCGATCCCATTTTGGTCTATCTTATTTATAAAGATAATTGTCGGAATGTCCATTTTCTGAAGCGCATGGAATAATATACGGGTTTGTGCCTGTACGCCGTCTTTTGCCGAAATGACTAAAACAGCTCCGTCAAGGACAGATAAAGAGCGGTATGCTTCGGTTAAAAAATCCATATGACCGGGAGTGTCCACGATATTGATTTTATAATCATTCCAGCAAAAAGAAGTAACCGCTGTCTGAATGGTAATTCCGCGCTGCCGTTCCAAAATCATAGTGTCTGTTCTTGTAGTTCCTTTATCCACGTTTCCTTGTTCCGCAATCGCTCCACTGGTGTACAGCAGGCTTTCCGTCAATGTTGTTTTTCCTGCGTCTACATGGGCGAGAATTCCAATATTGATTATTTTCATGTGATTGTCCTCCTTTTACAGCCCCAAAAGGGCATAAAAATCCCCAGCAGTAAAATACTTTTACCACTGGGGATTATAATTTGCGGACATACACATATACAGCATACACCTGTTTGTGATTGCTGTTTTTCGGATATGTCAAAATTGATAAGGCAAAAGTATTCTTAAATTGGGTACAAAAAACCAAGCCCCCACAAAAGGGACTATCATAATCCTTTGTTCCCACTATTTGATTATAGTTTTATTTAAGAATACCTTGCCGCATATTTTTTACTCCTTTTTTGGAATGATGCTATTATATCACATTAGTTTTAGGAAAGAAAGTACCTAAAAGAAATTTTTCTTCCCCTTATATGTAACAATCATACCGACTTTCTGGCGTTCAGAATGGTTTCTGCTGTCTGCTGTGGTGTTTGGTTGGAATTGTCCAGCCAAAAGCCGATCCGTGGTGTTGTCTGCATAAATGTATCGTATAAGGTTTCAACCGTAAAGCCGGAATAGCCTGTTTTCTCCCTGTATCGTTCCCTTCCTTTTATTGTTTCCACATCTGGACAAAGAACGACAACCTCAACAGGGTATTTATGCGGCACAAAAAATATGTACATGTAACTAATTCAACACATTTATAATTTGAATAGGGACATTATAGCATTTACTAAATACAAATTCAATGTATACGGAAATAAAGATATAAGGAGTGGGAAGGATTCCGCCGTAGTCGGCATTGTAGGAAAATCCAAAAGTTTAGATTTTCCCACAATGCTTATCTTTTGGTCTTTGGTTCGGAATAGTGTAGTGCTGGCGGTCTATCTCTTGTTTTCGGTTGCTTGCTTCCTTACCGTACATGAGCATTATAGCACGGGATGTCACTATGGATTTTGTTTTTGTTTAGCTGTTCAACTTC
>ERZ773035.579-NODE-579-length-29472-cov-30.393650_pt1 | contig 29472 bp, 37 predicted proteins | sample MGYA00511487_ERZ773035 | MGnify/ENA primary metagenome ERZ773035 (study PRJEB29015, sample SAMEA2737985) | human oral metagenome | biome: human oral; feature: human-associated habitat; material: dental | place: China | collected 2024 ...
AAACCACACCTATTCCACTAAGTACCAAAGGGATATACTCATTTGGTAATTTAGGAATACTTGATTTAAGAGTATTTCCTATTAATAAGCATAATCCAATTACTATTGGATTTAAAAATTGTTGTATATTTTCCATATTTTTAATAATCCTTTCTCAAAGGTAAATTTTGACAACGTTCAAATAATTCAGTAACAACCGAATTACCACCTAAATCCTTATAGCTCTCATAAATTAAAGTTAATTCATTTAATTGTTTAAGCTCAATGAACCCTTGTTCTAAAAAGAAAGTCATATCCTTCAACAACCTGTACCTTGTTATCATTAAAGTACCGTTAGCTATTTTTTGGATTTTTTCATTAATCTCTTTTAATTTTTCATCTATTGACTCTAAATTTTTACTGCTTCGTTTTAAATACCACGCTAATACTGGTCCAATTATCGTTGTAATCAACAACCCCCAAATTTGCTCACTCAACTCACTAACTTCCTCCTATTCTAAACTTTAGAGGGGTTGAAAAACCCCTCTTTAAACAACAACTTACTTCTTGTTAGCTTGTTCCACCAACTCTGCATACCCCATTTTAATTAACTCTTTTTCAACTAACTTTCTTAAACGCTTATTTTTAAAATCATCTAAAGAGTTAATACCCTGCACAACATTTAATGCTAAAAACGTGTACGTCATAGTTCCACCCCCTTTCATTATTTCAGCAATAATTGTAGCTGAAATGTTTAATCTTTGTAAAAGTTCCAACAATCTAGCCTTCATTTTTCGCATCCTCATTTCCTCCTAAATCTTCACTTTTTGGGGGTTCAGTTGGTTTTTCAGTTCCATTTTCAGTTGGGGGTTCAGTACCTTCAGTACCCTTTTCATCACCCTCTTCAGGGTTAGCAGTTGGCAATTCAACTCCCAAATGGTTCGCCAAGAACTCGAATTTTGCACTTATATCCTCAAATAAGGCATCGTTCTCAAAGTCTTTAACTAACGTTTGAGCCAACGTTTGACGTGTTGTTTCTAACGCTTTATTTGAATCTTTTATTAAAGCATCCATCTTTTCAAAGCGTTCATTTTCAGCCCTATTTGGATATGTGTCTTGGTAAAACTGTTCCAATACCAGCTCAACCAACTTATCATCTGTCAAAGCACCTAAATCACCTTTTAACACCTTTGTAATAGTTGTCAAATCTTCTTGTATTTGAATTCTTGTAGTATTAACTTCTCCAGTTGGCTCGAATATTCGGTCTCTAAAGTTGACTTTATACATTCTTTTCAACCCCCTCTAGTTGAGTTAATTTATCATTTAGTTGTTTAATTATTTCATTGTAAGAATCAACCACCTGAACTAACTCCTTGCTTTTCCAATCGTTTAAAATATCAGCTAAAATACCAACTACCACAAATGGGGGTAGTTGGTAATCTCTAGCATTTATTTCAACGAATTTTATTAAATCACCTTTAAAAGTTGCAATTTTTCCTTCCATATTAATTACCTCCTATTATCCCAATACAAAACCATTTTTAAATCTTATTGTTAAGGAACGACCATCTGCTAACATAAAGTCATAAGAATCTGTTGTTACTCCACCTTCAACCCGAAATTCAGTTGGGTTAATATAACCATTTCTAAGGCTATATCCATGTAAATCTATATCACACCAAGCATTCAAACTATCTTTTTTGTAATCCGCAAAAGCACCCGACGCATACACCCATTTCCACGTATATGCATCATTAGTTTTCGACTCTCGATATGCCCAACCCATAAACCAACCGTCATATTCCAAATCAAACTGAATACCTTTTATATTGTTGTTGTGTTTATAACTATTAGTTCCCATTGAGCCTAACTCATAACCATCACGCCAGAACTGATACCCCCGGTCAGTAACCCGCGCTGTTAATTTATTTTGATTGACAACCCCGCTTTCATAGAAAGACATACCGCCACTTTCAAATTGAATAAACTTTGATATATTATTCCAAGCTAATCTCAAGTGATGGGCGTTTTGAGTTAACACAGTTCCAAAATTATTTTCCGTTACAGCAGACTTAATTTGATTTTTTGTTTGCTCTATTTCCGAATAAACATTGCTAATGTTTAATTCCAATTTTTGTCCTATTGAAAAATCTAAACTAAATAATTTTACTTCCGAAATAGTAACTCCATTAGGTATTTGGAAATAAATCTCTTCTTGATTACTAAAACTTCTAAAAATCCAAGTGTTAATACCATTTTCCAACTTTTTAACAGCTTCCTTGTTCGCATCAAGAGTGTACTGCATCTTCCACACTTGTCCGCTCGAATACCCAGTTTGAACTTTAAATTCAACTCTGTAAATTCTAGCAGTCAACAATCTTTCTGTTGGTGTAATCGTGATGAAATTATCATTTCCAACTTTAGCAATTTTGTGATTTTTGTAGATGTTTTCTCCTGTAGACTCAACTTCCGGCACTTCGTATATCTCAACATTTTTAACTTTTGTGTTAGAACCTAAAGGGTAAATATTGATGTTAGGTTGGTCTGATGCATACTTAACGCGCCATACATTTAACCCATTTGAAATAGCCTTGTTATCGCCGCCATTTAAGGCGCTATAAATTCTGGTTACTTGGTTCGCTGGAACATCATCCAGATCTGCTAAAATAAAGTATTCTTTATTTGCTTTTAAATTTGGATTGGCCGCAAAGTAAAGGTCATTACCTTTTTTCTCAACTCCGCTCTGACTGCATTGATTAGGTATTCTATAAGTTAATTTAAAAGTCTTTTTGGATTCTTCACCAATTTTTGACTCAAATTTTTCAAGCGTGCTTTCAAAAGTCTTATATTTCGTAGTAATTTCTTCGATTAACTTCGGATCTGGTAAATTAGTCAACCTAGCACTTGCCATTGCAATTAAACCACGATACTTAACCTGAACAGTTACATCTAAAGGAGTTCCATCAACTAAACCTGATGGAATAAGGGGCGTAATTATGTTAGTTCCATTATATGTAACGTCAGTAAACGCTTCTTGGTTAATCCCAGCACCTTTTGCTTTCAAAGACACGTCAACACCAAGTCCAACTCTTTTGCCACCATAAATAACATTTAACAAGTATTTAACATTGGATGCAACTCCCCCTGAATAAGACCCATCAATTTTAAAATCTAAATTTAAGTAGCGATCTTTCAAATCAGATAAACTGTTATTCCATTGCGCTAAAGGAGTTTCTCCATTACATAAGGTTGGCATACAGATTAAAAAGCGACATTTCCCGTTAACTGAAAATTTAGGAACGTCCATTCCTTGCACATTACGTCCATTCATTTTAGAAGTAATACCCGCAAATTCTTTTTCAATCCAAGTACCTTTAGGAGTTCCCTCTAATAAATCAAAGCTGTTTCCAAAAATTGAAAGTCTAGCAACTGCATCTGTTGAAATATCTGGGTCAATGTAGAACCAAAATTTTAAAGAGTACAACTCACCAGCTTTAACTTGCGTTATTGATGTTAGTAAGGACACATCTTTAGCACCAACCGCAGTTTGAGTTGATTTAACTTCTAAAGCATTTTTCGTTTTAAACTCTCTATTCAACACCTTAACATCAGCTGTTCCATACAGTTTAAAGCAAGTTAAATCGTAAAATTCAGACGCATCAATCAAGTTGAATATCTTATTAGCATCCGCATCATCACCTTTAATCTTAACCCACTTATAATCAGCAGGATTCTCACTTGGTGTATTTTGAAAACTAAACAAAGTACCAATATACGCCTTCCCAACACTATTAGAAGTATTAAACCCTTTAGTACCATCAGCACTATTTGCGTAAGCAGTATAAAAGTAAGGTTTTTGTCCTGCAGTCGTTACCCACTTGTAAGCACTAGGGTCATTTGGCGCTGTTTTTGAAGTCGATTTGGCAACCCCCATATATCTTACTTCAGGGGTTGGATTGTCTAAAATAGGACTACTTAAATCCACTCTATACTTAAAATGAGTGTATTCTACTTCATCACCTGCTAGTTTAATCCATGTAAATCTTTGTGTATTCAGTTCAGGATTTTGGATATCCTCAGAGTTATTATCAAAATAATACCCAACATAAGTTTTCCCTCTAGAATCGTAGCTACAGTCTAACTTACCATCAGCACTATTTGCAAAAGCTAAATGTAACCTTGTTACCCCACTAGGTAGGTCTAACCAAGTATATACATTAGGGTCAAAAGGTGTACTTTTTTTGTTTGAAATGAGATAACCTACATAACGGCAATCTGAGCTGTAGCTAAATTTAACAGTATAATTCCCATTAACTTTTTCAGGCGAGTAAGCTTTATGCACAAACCTTTTAGCACCCTTCAACTCATCTTTCTTATCTTCAAAGACCTTTTCACTCTCTTCTTGTGTAATTTGTCTTATCCCATCAGCACTTATCGTTAAATCATTAATAAGCCTTTTAGTTTCCTCTTTAGTTATAAACTCCTTTTTAATGCTTGTTTGGATAGTGTCTTTCAACTTTGTAAATATATTTTGTGTATCTACAGTACCCTCTTCAAACTCCTGCCTAAAAGTTTCATTCGATATTATCTCATCAATGAAAGCCTTGTCTATTATCGCTGTTTTTATCTTTGCAAAATTCAAACGCGCCTGAATTGCCTCAATTAACTCAGCCTCCGTTATTATCGTTTTTAATCTACCTATTTCAGCCGCAACAGCATCAAGAATTTTCGTTCTAGTTATTTCAGAAACAGTACCATCAGCCTCCAACAAGGCTTTTTTAACTTCTAAACCAGCTTTGGCTTTTTCCTCTAAATCTTTGAATTTGTTTTGAATACCCTCTTTATCTTTTTTCAAAATTTCAGCTAGATTTTTTTGAATTTTAAAAGGGTCAAGTTTACTTTCAACTTTTTCTTCGACTGCCTCTTTAACCATGCTTGATAAGGCATTTCCAAAGCTCTGTTGAAGCGCACCAAAACCAATAGTTTTTAATTTTCTTCGCATTGGAGAAAATGTATATTTCGTGATTTTCTTTTTAATATCTAAATTATATTTCTCATGAAAAATAGTAACAGTATCAAAAATATTAACAGGTAAATCAGACCCAATTACATCTATCTCAATGGAATCTTCAATTACATCGCATAATGTATTTTTATAGTAATCTTTGGCATATTTTAACAAACTAACTTCATCAACTACATCTTGGTCTTGCACCTCTAAAGTTCCCTCATATATATTTTGATACTTGTTAATTAATGGGCTGTCTAAAGTTAAAGTTAAAACTTTGTCTTTTTCGCCTCCGTTTTGAGAATTAATTACTTTTTTAAAATGAATCCTAGTTCTTAAATCTTTAATTGATTTTTTTTGTTGGTACTTGGTTAGATTTTTTTTATACATAAACAGTGCTTCATTTTCAGTACCACCATTAGCAAGCAGTTTTATAGCATACTTATCACGTATTAAATCTCCTCGCCATTGACCCATTATTGAATGCCCATCCTTAAATAAAGCAGCAGCTACTGTTACATCGTTTAAATTTAAATCGTGCTTTGCAGCAATATCTGAATAAAATGTGAAATTGTGAGGTCGTTTAATACTACTTACTAAACTTCGCATTACCCTATTTCCATCAGCTTGTTTAACACTTAATTCATTGATTGCATAAGTATTTAACAAGGTAGCTACTTGATTGGCAAACACAGTAACATACCCATTATGATTTTCAACTTCAAAAATGATAAATTCTTGCTCGCTATGTAAATCATCTGCAATTAACAAAGTTTCTTCTATTAAATTAGCGCTTAATATATCATCAACTGGATACTTAAAAGTTAATTGATAAGTGCTATTAGCCTCTTGTAATATATTATCTTCAAAAGCTAAATTAAGAGGGGTTAACCCCTCTTTTAGATAAATCATACACGATACCTCCAATTTCCATAAATTTTGATACTAGTAACATTACCACTAGTGGCAACACCTAATCGGCCGGTTGGTAACTCGAAAAACCCACCCCTTACACGAATTGAGTTTTTCACATTACCATTTTTATCATAAATATTCTGTTTACGATGACGGCAGTCTATTTTTGCTTTGGTATCTAATTTTAGAACCATAGTTTGACTTCCTATAGTTAAACTAACTTCGCCAGATCCTTCAATCTCAATAATAGGCTCTGCATATACATCACCTATATTGACTACAGTACCGCTCGCACCTAACGTAGTTAACCCAGAATCATAAGCATATCTAAATGGGTCAAATCTAAAATTTAAACTCACTAACCAACGTCTATTACCCTGTTTTGAATATTTAAACTCCAATAAATCGGCATAAAATTTAGAGTTTGATAAATAATCAAACTCTATTACATTTTCTTTATCTTTCAAAATTTTATCTAAAAATATAATATCGTTAAAATTAGAAACTGAAATTTCCAATACCCTATCAGAACTTTCATAAGCGCCGTCATAGATTGTATAACTTCCGTTTGCACCATATACAGTAACATCTTCTGTTATACGCTTTTTAGCAACTTGAATATCTCCAGCGTTTGTCAACACAAATCGAGGAGATTCTAAGATATTATTATTTATTTTTAACATTTTAAATCCCCTCCCTTTTAACAAAAGTCATTTGTTTGTCGTACGCATTTTTAGCCATAACAACACCATCCAAGTAAGTGTTGGTATCTTTATTTGAAATTTTCTCTAATAATTCTTGAACAATACCCAGCGCATTAACCACATCATCATTTTTATCTACCCCAAAATCAAAATCAAATTTAGATTTTGCAGCTACAGTTAAATCTTTAGAAATAGCATTGTTTAACTCAAAATCAGTAATCTCATTTGTAAAACCTTTACTAATCGCTCCAGCCATTCCTTTTACTGTTTGCTGTACAGTTTTGAATTTATCTTTTAAACTTTCGTGTAAACCACCCATGATAGCATTACCAGCGGGAATTAAGAGTTTTCTATCGTACTCAATCGGACCTTTGTGGTCTCTTATCCAGTTTGCAATTCCACTAACAAAAGATTTTACTTTTTCATAAACTGATTTCAAACCATTCAAGAATCCACGAACAATAGCAGCTCCAGCCTCAAATAAGTTAATCTCACTTAATTTACCAAAGAACCCTTTAACCTTACCAACTGCCTCAGAAACAGAAGTTTTTAAAGTTTCCCAAGCTCTTTTCGCACCTTCAACTAAACCATTAATAATACCAACAACAGCACCTTTTAAAGTTTCCCACGCTGTTATCGCTATAGTTTTAATCGACTCCCAAAGTCCGCTTAAGAACTCCTTAATACCATTCCAAATTTCTTCTACTTTGGTTTTTATTGAATCCCAAAGAATAATGAAAAACTCTTTAATTCCATTCCAAACTGTTTCAACTGTTGTTTTTATAGCTTCCCAAATAGTTGTGAAGAACGTTACAATACCATTCCAAACAGTTTCGACTGTTAATTTTATTGCGTCCCAAATAGTAGTAAAGAAAGTTACAATACCATTCCAAACAGTCGTGATTGTTGTTGTAATAGACTCCCAGATTCCTCCAAAGAAAGTAACTATACCAACCCAAACAGTTGAAATAGTTGTGGAAATTGACTCCCAGATTCCTCCAAAAAAGGTAACTATTCCTGTCCAAACTGTTGTTATTATCGTTGTTATATTCGTCCAGAGGGTGCTAAAGAATACCGTTAAACCAACCCAAAGGGTTTTCAAAAACGTAACAAATTCACCCCAAAGTCTCTTACCAGTTTCAGTTTGACTAAAAAACCACACTAAACCAGCTACTACTGCAGCAATGGCAGTTACTATTATCCCAAAAGGATTTAATGAAAAAGCAACACTTAACACCGCCCAAGCAATCCTTACTGCTGTGATGGCTAATTTCAAACCATTAAATAGCGTAACAACTCCCGCTATTACTTTTAAAGCGATAAGTCGTCCAATAAATGTAGTTATTGCAATTTTTATTAAATCAATAACAACTTGATTATTTTTTAAATACTCTGTAAACTTCTTAATCCACTCTGTTACTTGCTTAACTACTACAGTAACTAACTCAAAGGCTTTTGCAATAGGGTTTACAGAACTTTCAGCTCCATCCAAACCTAAAATTGTAATAGCTATATCTTTAATTACTGTTGCAACATTTTTTATAGCCTCCCAGATATTACCAAAAGCTATTTTTATATTTCCCGCTATATTTGTAATAATAGTAGCTGTCTTTTCGTCAATACCAATCTTTTTCATCAAATCGACGCTTTCTTGTTTAGACAAAGTTCCAAAAAGAACCCCTAAAAAAGAATTAACAGCAGTTGAAATTTGACTTAAAGTTGTTTGAATATTTTTTACTACTCCTTCGCCAAGTATACCTTTCAGCATACCCGCTAAACCTGACATTGCACCAAATACTAAAGTAGGTAAACCCTTTAGAATGTTTCCTACCATAGGCAATAAGTTATCTTGAACAAAAGTTGCAGTTGTTTCAGTTAATTCCGCTAAAGACGGTCGAATGTCTTCACCCAAAGATAAATTGCCTAGAACGTTACTAAAAGCTGCTTTCATGGACGCAAAAGAACCTTGTAAAGTTGTAGCTGCTTCTTTGGCTGTTGTACCTGTGATACCTAACTCGCCTTGAATAGCATGAATCGCTTCATATACATCACTTAAATTGTTAATATCATATTTTACACCAGTTAATTTTTGAGCGTCCTTTAAAAGTCGCTCCATTTCTTTTTTAGTCCCGCCGTATCCCAGCTTCAGATTATCCAGCATTGTATAATTCTGCTTTGCGAACCCTTGATAAGCAAATTGAATAGACTCCATAGACGTTCCCATTTTGTTGCTATTATCAGCCATATCTCTCATAGCCATATCCGCTATTTTCGCTGCTTTCGCAGTATCGCCACCCAATGATTGAAGTAAACTAGCACTAAATCCAGTTACATTTTCCATATAGGCATTAGCGGACAACCCAGTTGACTTATATGCTTCCCTAGCATATTGCTTAACAGTTTCAGCATTATTTTTAAATAGGGTTTCAACACCCCCCAAAGATTGTTGGAGTTTTCCACCCTCCATTAAAGAGGACATGAAAAACTTACCTATTGCGGCAGCCGCAACAACACCTTTAAAAGCAGCTACTAAACCCCCACCAGCACTTCGACCAGCTTCAGCAGCTTCACCGTTGATTTCTTTTGAAATCATACCTGAAATACCCTTAGCAGACGGCATAATTTGAACATACGCTTTACCTAAATTAGTTGCCATATTATCCTCCTCCCTCTATTATTTCATTTTTCATTCTTTCAAATTCCTCACTAGACTCAAATACCATTGTCTCAGGTTCTTTAGCTACATTGTTTAAACTATCGACTAAAGACCTAGGTTGATTTCTACCTTTTTGACCGTCTTTTGTTTTAGACCAGACTAACAAACCTAATCTATCAGCCATCAAAGCCAACAACATAGTATTAATACCAACACGTTGATTAGCCAATCTCAACTTGATTCGTGAATCTTCTTTTAAACCCATACAAAAAACCGCCACCTTTAAAGGTGGCAGTTCTCTATAATTGTAAATCCTATAAGTTTCAGCTAAATCACATATTATAGCATCTTCATCTATTTTTATGAATCTAGCGAGGATTGTTATTTTTTTAATTTTTCTTGCGCCTTGAAAATATCTTCTAATTCAACGCCCATTTTTTCAGTATCAATAACACCATCAGCATCCCTTAAGTGATTCTTTAACTTTTCAGTTTGCTCTTTCCCTAAAAGCAAGTTGAAAACTTTTGGTAATAATAGAGGGTTTTCATCTACTTCCCCAAGCACCTCAACTAATTCATAGTTGTTTAAATTTTTTGCTGGGATTGAGTAAGCAAACCCACTCTTAGTTACTCCAACTAAATTCTCCATTTTTACCTCCTAATTAAGCTGTAGCTTTCTTGATATACTCGTAGTGAGTATTTCCAGTAGCATCTGGGAATGCATTTAAAGTAGTCTCATACCCAACCATTTCAGCGTCCGCATAAGTTATTTCTCCAACTTCCGTTACTTTCCCACTAGGAATTACGATGCGTTTTAATACCCCGCCTTTTAGAATCATCTCAAAGACTACACAATGTTGAGTTAACTCTTTACTGTTAGCTTTAATCGTAATACCAGTAGCAACATCCCCAGAGACATTATCTGCTCCGTAAATTTCTTTTAACACATCCACGTTTAAAGACTCAATCAACGTGTAAGTGAAAGTATCAGTTTTTTCTGTTTGCACAGTATCAACTATATCTCCGCCCCAAGCCTTTAGATTTTCAGTACTTGCAGTATTTTCATTGACTAGACCGTCCTCTGAAATATACCCTAGCGCTTTGAATGCGTTGTTTAATTTTGTAGTTGCATCCGTTGGGAGTGGAGTCCCCGCAGGTGCAGAGTAAATTGCGCCACCAACCTTTGGTTTAGCGGCAGTCACATTTTGTACATCAGCCATCTTATATCCTCCTAATAATAATTTATATCAAAAACCGCTTGATAGCGATATTGTTTGGTTTCTGGGTCAGTAAAATTATAATCACTATTTAAATCTACCCTAGAAACCTCATTTACCTCTATCAAATCGAACATTATATTTTTAATTTTTTCATTTAATTTTGCAGCCTCCAACAAGGATTCTGCGTAACTTTGTATTGCTATTGTTGATGAGTTTAAATAGTTATTTCTTTTTCCGCTTGTTTTCTCAAGCAAAATATACCGTTTAGGTAAGTTTTTTTGATGTTCCAATACCACCGGAATTTCTAACTTTGAAACAAGGTATTTCCTTATAATTAATTCAATCATAGTCTTAACCCCTTAATGCCTTTAATAAAGTATTGTTTTTATTGTTATCCCTTATAGCTTTTTTGGTTTTAGTTTTTACACTCACATTGGCTCTATTTTTACCGACATAACTACTAATTTCATACCCAGATCCAGCTTTATTTTCTATTTTTTTAGCATGTTCCTTCAATATAGCAACCATTTCAGGACTTTTCATAAGAGCAGCAACCCCAGCTCTATTTAACTCAAATTTCTTACTCATAATACTCGACCATCACTTTTTTGTGCCAATTTAGAGGAATTAAAGCCTCAATACCCTCAACTGGAATCCCAATAGTTTTCCAACGTTTGCCAAAAAATACAACTTCTTTATTTTCCCAAACATTATTATCACCTTTAGGTATACCTAAAGTATAAACAGCCTTTTTCCCAGTTAGATTTACACTATTTGTAATATCGTCTGTAGATGCAGGAGCAACTAAAACATTCTTAACAATAATTTCTTTTTCTTCAACTAAAGGACTTCCAAAATCATCAACTCCAGTTGGAGTATTACTAATTAGAATAATATCAATACCGTTCATTAATACCATAGAAATCAATCACTCCAAACCTTTGTTTTTTGAAACCTAAACGTTTTAATTCGGCGTCTTTTATGAACAACCCACCACCCGGGACTAGAAAAGACCCAGACATAGAATAGCCGAGAGCTGACTCTGAATATTGGGTCATGGGTTCTTGGTTTGTAGATGTCATAAGAGTCCTAGCGACTACATCAACTACTACAGATTTAACAAGGTAAGCATAACTTTCATCACCTTTAACCATTAAATCTAGGTCTTTTTTAACCTTACGAGCCTCGACTCTTAAAACGTGAGATACCACTTTTAAAAGCTCCTCAGCCCTAGGCATTTCTTCGTGTTCCAAAGAACGCCATAATAAATTCAAATCATCAACACTAGCAAAAGGCTCTAAATTCGACATTTTAAAACCCCCTTATTCTTCAGGTTCAGTTTCCTCAGAAGTTACCCCATCTTCAACCTTACCTTGTTTTTTAGTTGATTTTTTGGGAGCTTTTTTAAGCTCCCAATCCCCAGTTAATTCACTATCAGTTTCTATTTCAAAACCAGTTTCTTTGTTTACGTAAATAGCCATAAGTTACCCCCCTATGCTTCTACAACTCTAGCAAATGCTTTTTCATCAAGGATACCCCAACCGATATAAGCTTCAGCTCTTAAAAGTATTTCATTATACGCTTTTAAGTCACGTCCAGTCCCATCTGGGTCACCGTACTCAATAATTTCTAGTGGAATATTCTCCGCATAACCCCATTTAAATGCACTAGCAAAATCCCCAACGATAGCATGGTCTGCTTTTCCTGTTGTTGATTTTAGCTGTAAAGTCTTGTTAATATCTAAAGGCGTTCCGTAGAATTGCTCAGGTCTTGCACCAAATTTAAACTCAGGATAAATAGCAACCCCGTTTTTATCTTTGATTTTTGATAAAGCCTGACTCGCTGTTGGCGATAATGCAATACCCGTAACTTCTTTATCAACTAAAGTTTGAATAGCGGCATCTAAATTATCGTCTACAGTTGCAGCAGCAAAGTTAACTACATTTCCAGTAACTAACCCGTCAAATGAGTTTGTAGCTTTAAATGTAGCGTCAGTCATTGTTTTTGGCTCTAAACCATGAATTGCTGCTATATCGAAAGCTTCAGCTATTTTTTTAGAAAATCCTTCAGCGTAAGTTTTTAAGAAATTAACCTTTTTCTCCTCACTAGCTCTTAAAAATTCATCTGTTACTCTCGCTTGATACATAAATTTCACCGGTGCAATTACTTTAGGTGTAAGAGATGCCTTACCAGCTTGTTTTTTTTCTCCCTCACCAACAATTTGCGCGTTACCATCCAAACTAAACACAAACTCAGTAGTGCCAGTAAATGGAATTGGTTTTTGTGCCGATAGTTTAGCTAAAGTTGAATGACCCTTCACTAAACTCATAATTTCAGTTACTAATTCCGGACTAAATAAAGTCCCTTTCTTTGTAGCGTTTGTTTCTGTCATATTTTAATTTCTCCTTTTCTTTTATTATTTATTTAAAATATCTAACATACCCTTCCAAGCAGCGTCTGTTGCATTTACATTTTGCTCCGGATCCGCTAAAGGCTGTGTATATTGCGTTGTACTTTTACTTAAATTAACAAGTGATGCTAGGCGTTCAGCATCTTCATTTAGACTTTCTTCACTATCTCCCTCAAGTCTACTAGCCAATTCAAATGGTAAGTTGTGAGAAATTGCCACTTTTTGCTTTAAAGCCTTATGTTCCCAGCTACTTACTGATTTTTCTAACTCAGAAATTTTATTTAAGTTAGTACCCTCATTTTCTTTATAAGTTTTGATAGTATTCTTTAAGTTTAAATTGTCCGCCTCTAAATTTTTAACTTTTTCAGCTAAATCGTCATAATCAGCAACTTTTAATTTTTCGCGCTCTAAACGTTTTTTTATAATTTCATTAAGTTGCTCTTGTGTTTCTATTACTTTAAATTCTGACATGTTTTATGTCCTCCTTTTCCCGGGTTTACCCGTCCCGTTCGGTAATTTTAGTGGTTAATAAACCACTTTTTGTTTTTTTCTCGGCTTAAACGAATTGCACGCCCAGAACGCCAATAAGGCGCTATCCAATAACGAAATGTCTACATTATCAAATTGTGATTTATACCCAAAACCTCCATTGCTCCCTATACTGCGTTTTTCGCAGTTAGTAGCTACTTTAGTTAAAGAGGGTTGACCATTGTGCATTATTGTCTTTTGATAAATGCCTTGTTCAAAAACAGAGTTGGCAGTTATTATATCTTTAACAGTTGGAAGAACCACTTTTCTAATTTTGTGAGATTTTAGCTCCTCAGCAAGCATTGTCTGCTTGCCAGCACCATCAATTACAATTTTCTTAATATCAGCTTTTTTCAGAAACTCAATAATCCAACCAGTTCCGCGTCTTATGCTTTGGCAATCTATAGTTTCTATGAAAATACCATTGTCCTCTGTTCTAACCGCTACACTTAAGCTAACGTTTTGTCCATCAGCGCCATACTTAATTCCAACAAATAACTTACCTTTAAATTTTGGCAGTTTTTTTACTTTCAAAGAGTTCCACTCTTTTTCACTAATTACAGATTTTTGAGAAAAACTCGGCCAATACCCTAAACGTTGGACGTTGTGGTCTAACTTATCATCCCCAAGCTCAGCCTCAATTTTTCTTTCGGTTAGATGATAACCTAAAGAGGGGTTGGTTAAATACCAAGAATCTACATCGTTAATTTCACACTCACATTCAACAGACCACTCAGCCCAACCGGAATATTTACTATTCCCAAATAAACAAGAATCCCTGAATTTCGTAAAAACAGTACCAACCGAAACAGGAGTTGGTGGAGTTCCACACATTATCGTCATTGGATTTTTACTATCTGTAACAGTATACTTCAAAGCTGACTCTTGTTCTGTAGTGTATTCTTGAGCCTCGTCTATGATTAATAAATCAAAACCCTCACCTAAACCACCATTTTTGGTTCTTGTTCTAAATTGTATTACTCCACCAGTTTCATAAAGCTCAATACGCTCTTGACCTTTTGCCTTGATAGAGTTAAAATCCTCGCCGTCCTTATATCCCATAAGTTCAAGATACTTTTTGACTTTTTCAAATGAAGAATGAGATGTACTAATTCTATGGGCAGTATGTAAGATATTTAAACCTTCATGCAAACCCCAAAGCTCTAAGATATAAACTACCTCAGTTTTACCATTACGCCTCGGAATTGAATACCCAAATTTTTGATGAATCCATAAGTTATCCTCGTTTACATCAACAGCCATAATGGCTTTCAACAAATTAATCTGCCATTCATAAGCCTTTAATTTTGTTTTTTCGTATAAATCTACAGCTTCTTTGTATAAACTTTCGCTATCGTTTAAAATAACCGATTGGGTGGGAGTTTGTTTACCAAATTTTTTCATTTTTAGCTTCTCCTCTCCAATACAGCAAAAATACCCAGTTTAAAGCCTTTTGGCAGGGCTGGTTATTTATTTTAAATCTTTTAATGTATAATCAAATTTTTTGGAATGTACATCTTGCTTAATTCCCTTTTTCGGAATGTAATCGACAGTACATCTGCAGTTTTCATGCCTTCTATATACATCATTTGGTACGTTGGGGTATTGGTAAGTACCAACAAGGCTCTTACACCACTTACAGCAATTCCCAACCTCAGTCCTAATAATTTTAGGATTCATACCCGCATTATAATGGAAATAAGCATTTTTCTTAACTAAATCATCAACAATAGATTGACTAAAATTAACGATTGGAGAACCTAACAACCATTTAGATTTTTCAAAATCATCATTTACCAACCTCCCAACCAAACCATCAATTCTGCTTTGGTTAATTTCAGGAATTTGTGCAACTAAGCCAATCTTTGCTTTTTTGTTCAAACTGTTTTGAACAAGAATACCCTTATCAATAATAAGCCTGTGGTTCTCTCTCAATCTATTATTGAGGATTTCCTCAATAAACTCACTAGGATTCGTTAATATGTGCTTATTTAATGCACCTGATAGATTTTCTCCTAAAAATACCGCATACTCGTTTAAATCTTGGTAAGTTAGGTTTTGTAGCTTTTTTAAAGTTAAACCTTCCTCGAAAGACTCAATTATTTTATCCAACAATTCATTACTCATTGTTATCACCTATTACCTCAGTATTATTAAGCATCGTCTCAGCCTCTTCACGACTTCGTCCCATTGACATAAGTAATAAAATACCATTTTCCTTGGATACTACTCCCTTTTGATAATTACCTAAAAGTGAAGTAATCTCATAAGTTGATATTATTCGGTTTTTTTGCTTATCACCTGAAATATCAGCTTTTTGTTCAAGTTCTGGTAATTTTGGAATTGCACTCATATCGCCTTTAATACCCGTTAAATCCCTAACTAATTCAGCAGTTCCAAATCCCGGTATTGCTTGATTTAATTTGATAATACCATCACCAATTAGTGTTAATGTGTTAGCATCTGCTTCAAATAATGGCTCCCATTTTGGCTTTGTATCAATAAATCGACTTCTGGCATATTTAAAATCATCCCTCAGGCAAGCTGCTACATAAGCAACATTTAAAAGACCACTACCCAACGAACGTTGAGCTTTACGTCCAGCAAGCCTTAAATTTTCATGACTCGCCTTAATAGCCTCAACACTTGAAGGATTATCCGACACAAACCCTAAATCATCAAGCGTTAAACCGCATTCTCCAGCAAAAAGGGCTGCTGCAGTTCTTAATTGCTCAGTGAAGGGCGACATTGAAGGGGTGGTAAATTGACCTACTGACGGCTTTTCGCCATCATCATTAGCTCCTAATTGTAACATACTAGAGATAGTAGCCCTCCAAGTTTCTAAAGGTTCGGACTCCGGATCCATTCCTAACACGTATTTTTGTGGGAATGAGTAAAATTCAGCAGTTACATCGGCTCTTTCTAAAGTTCTTTTAGCTAATTTTTGTTGGTAAATTGCAGAATGTGTTATCCTTGACCTACCAAAGGGTCGTACACTATCCGGTGCATGGATAACGGGCACTAGAAGTGGAATACCCGCAGTATTTTCAATTATCGTTTGAGAATTGGATTTTGAATCAATAATAACCGTCTCAAATTCAGTAAAATAAGCCTCTAATAAAGGTTTACCCCAATTATCACGTTTCAAAACTGCATACCCCTCTGTTAAAAGCCCCGTAATTGGGTCAATTACCCCAGTTGCATTTGACGCCTCAATAACTTGCAATCTTGGGATACCCTCTTCGCTTTTTGAAATATAAACAAAACTACAAGATGCAATTAAACTTGATAAAATCACACTATCAAAAAAGATATCCGGGTTATTTTGCTTGAATATTTCATTGACGTTGAAGTCATCGTCCTCAAACTCCCGAAATACCAACCTATCCGCAAGACTGTCTACCGCCTTTGTACACCAACCAAGAACAGACCTATACTGATTCCTTAGATGTGCTGGTATGGTAATGCCAAATTGAATGTCATTTTGTGTCATGGCATAATAGCGATACTTCAAATTTACGTCCGAACTATACAGTTGTAGCTTGTTTCGGAGGTAGTTTAATCCTTTTTGTTCCAAATATATCACTCCTTCCTCTATCTCCTTGAAACCCCGCGAGAAAAAATGTACAGTGACGGCGTGAAGTGCCTAGAGCCGCAAGGGGTGGGGGTATCCCCCCATATCCTTAATAAATCAACATTTGTGAACTTCGACCTTTTGAAAACCTTGATAAATCAACGTTTTTCTTCAAATTCTGTACATTTTTCGTATTTCTTAATTTTTTATTTATTTTTTTACTTTTCTTTGTACAATACCCAATCCATTGTTTGTGGAAGATTTCTGTTGCCGATAACATCCTTCTTGACCTCTTGACCTCCAGCAAACAACTTATCCGATTTTTGCCGGTTGCAATAGAAGTGAGCTAACTGCATATTGTTAATATCAGAGGGATGTCCTCCTTTATTAATTGGGATAATGTGGTCAATCACTGGACTTAACGGCTCAGGATATTTTATCTTTTTATCAACGGGTTTTCCGCAAATACCGCAAGTGTTTTGGGTTTTCAAAATCCGTTTCTTATTCTTATCAGCTTCCGTCCTATGCGGCCCGGTCTTATCTGCTCTCATAGTCTTTTATCCTCCCACCCCCCTAGGTATTTATCAATTTAGGTGGGGGGTATATTTTTATTTCTACCTCAATACCAATTAACAAACTAAAATAAAAAGCGTTCGTTAAACGCTTTGATTAAATAGAATCATTAGACAAGGGTTGAAAACTAAAAGAAAGGTGACTTGGTTTTCTATCTATCTAATATAAAATGGAGATACGATGAACGAAACTAAAAATAATAATAAGTTAATACTCTCCCCTGTCTAATTCTTCACATTAACATCATACCACGGTTCAGGTTATAAGTGTTTATATTGTTTTATAAATGTTTATAATAAGTTAAAAATGTTTATATTTAATTAAAAATGTTTATATAGCTTTATATAAAAAGAAAAAGGGTATATCAATACCCTTTTAAGCTTCTTCTATATTCGGAATCCTCAACTCATTTAATGCTTTTGAATGGTAAATATTCCTTGAATTAGTTGTTATTTCCATCTCTTTTTCCACTAAATACCAATCAAGTCCTTCTATGTACCTCAAGGTGAGCAGCAAGCTAGACCTAGGGTCTTTAACCTCATTGATTGCACCTAATATTTCAAGCTTCCTCTCATTTAGAGCAATGCAAGTGTTGATAATCTCTTGTTTGTATTTATCAGTTACATCTATTAAATACTCAATACCCTTACCACCTGAACCACCCTTAAATTGTTGCTTAGAATAGTCTAAGGCACTTACCCCAGCTTTTCTTGCCTCCTCGGCTTGCAATGTACGTTCTAAACTATTTATTCTATCTATATACAATTTAACGCTCTCCAACCAAGACCTCTTTTTATCATTTAGATTTCTACACATGTTTTAGAAGTCCTCCCTTTTAAATACCCTTTTGATTTTAGGTATTAAAAAGTGTTTAAACACAGCTAAATAAACGAAAACCAATAACCCAACCAAAACTTGAAGTAATAACCCCCCAAGTACAATTCCTGCAATACCAACCAAAATCCAACCTAATATCGTCCAAACCATTATTTTTGACCTCCTTCATCATACATTAATACAAAATCTGGGTACTTTCCTAAATCATTAATACCAATATCCATAGTGCTTTTATAAGCACTATTTAAAAACAATATAGATTTCAGCACCTTCAGATCCTCAACTCTCAAAAAACCTATCTTTTTATATAGTAAATTTAAACACCTAATTTTAGTTAACAAACTCCTAATTTCGAATTCCACCACTGAAAACCCCGACTCAATATTTAATTCATACCGTAAGGCTTTTTCTAAAATTGGAGCTTCCTCTTTACTTACAGCAAAATTTAAGTAATCTACATTTTTATAAGTTTTACTACCCTCATCTGTCAATCTTCGATACTCTTCAATTATTTCCTTATCTTTATTAAATATTAATATTGAGGTATTTCCATCTAACCCTTCGACTACTTGAGTAGAATAATCTACCTCATTATTACCATCTTTCATTATTTTTAAATCTACAGTTAATTGGGCGATCCCGCCTTTTGTAAAGGTAACAAAACCTCGCTCATAATCTTCGGAGTTGCAATAGTAGTCAAAACAAAAATACCTAGACTTCAGCACCTCTAACTGTCTTAAAGTACTTTCTATATCCCTCAACTCCCAATCACTCAAATCCTTATTAAAGTTAGCTTCCTCACACCCCTCCAGACGACCTATATTAAGATTTAACAACCATTGTAAAATGCTTTCAACCACTGGGATTTCTTCTTTAGTAAATACCACATAACCATCCTTATCTAATTTACATAACTTACCAATTAAATCAACATTAAGTTCATCAAACCAAACAAAATTTTTGTAATTTTCTCTATAAAAAAGTTCTCTACTTTTAATCAAGTCTGTAACTCTTTGATACCAAAAAACCCCTAATAACTTACCCTCTTTTCTCAAATTAATCATATCACTCATTTTTTCATTATCAAAAATAGCTACCATCTCCCTCAAAGAACTCATAACATGCTCCTCATTACTTAATCCAAATGTTTCCATTATTTTACCTCCAATTATTATTTTAATTAACCTGAATTTTCTATCTTGTAATCTTCATCTTTTATCTCTTCTCCAAAAAAGATAATACCCTCTTCAAACTTAAACAATATCCTAATAACCTCATCATACTCGACCTCAACTACCTCAACAACCTCATCCCGCCAATTTATTAAATTGACAAGGTAGACCTTGTTTTCCTTTTTGTGAAAGAATCTAGGTCTATTCTCTCTTAAATAACTCCAATTCATTTATTTACACCTCCTAAACACTTCTAAACTCAATTAAATAGACCCCCTCCACCTGCACTCCTAAAAATAATACCCTCCATCTTATAAATTAATCGCTCCGCTTTTTTCTTATATAATATATAAGTGTTAACTCATACCTTCTCACCAAACCCCCTCGTTAACTCCAAAAACCTTAATAAAACCAACCATACCAAGGGTTTATTTAAGTCTTCCTAAGATTTTTACCTTGAAAGAAATCCAGTCATATCAAGGGTTTGCGGGATTAAAGATAACTCTCACAAACTTTTTTCTAATTAACCATTTTAAACCCCGTAAACCTTTTTATATCAAGGTTTTTGATATTTGAAAACCCACTAAACACTAAGTTTTACTATTTTTGTAACAAAATTGTAACATTTAATCAAAATACCACGCAAATTCACTAAATGGAACTGGGTCTAATCCTCTAGCATTAGTTGCTTTTTTATATTTTAAATAGCGACTTTTGACTGTTTCTCCAGTTTTTAATTTTCCAATAAATAATTCAATTAGCGCCTCTTCGTCCATTAAGTCAATTTCATTATTTAAACAATCATAATCTTCATAGTCATCCTTTAAATGGTTTGAGTACTCGAAATACCCACTAGAATAACGTTTACTCCCGGTATACTCATTTTCCTCTTCCTCTTCAGCATCTTCCTCATCTAACTTAAAGTCTTTAATTTCTTTATCTAATTGAGAGTAACTCTCAATTATCTTTTTCTCAGGTGTATTTTCTTGGCTTTTATCATTATTATCATCCTTACAATCAAAAGTACCACCCCAAATATCATCTATAGTTATTTTAGCAGCTTTCTTAACATCTACCCTATCTTTATCATCTTTCATTACATCGTCTAAAGCTGCCCTCATGTAGATGCTTTCAATTGATAAGCCTTGGTCTTCTCTATTTCTTCTAGTATCTTGCATTTCTAATACCCTCCTAACTTAATTTAAGCATATCCCTTTGTTCCTTTAACCTTCGCTCAATTCTTTCTCCTGAAACCTTATTAGTCACAAATCCAGTTGTTGCAAGGGGTTTGTCAGCATACTCTTCAAATACCCCTAGTTCTAATCCTTTTCTGTCAAATACCAACACCATATCGCCTTTCTTTAAATTCAATGTATCCGTGTTGAAAGGCTTCATCTCAAGGCTTAAATCTCCATTTAAGCCTTTTATCCTAACTAATGCTATTCTCATTTCTTTTTCCTCGCTTTTCTAATAAAACTCTTGACAAACCCTTTATTTTAATGTATCCTAACAATATAAAATATATATTTTATACACCAAAATTAATACCCGAGGGATAACCCAATCCTTCACTTAAACCTAAATCTGAAATTTGACTTAAGCACCCACTTAATCTATTTTCAGATTTTTCTTTTGTCCTAACATTAAGCCAATAATGACGAGCATTCTCCTGCAACGTACACCACTCTAAATTGCTCAAGTCGTTATTCCATCTATCCCCATCTATATGGTTGATAAAATTCTTACCTTCCACCCTTGGAAGAAAAGCCTCAGCAAGTAGTCTATGAACGTAATATTTCTTGCTTTTACCATTTTTATGAAGTTCTACACGTTTATACATCTTACCAGAACCACCAAAAAATACTCTTTTCTTCTTGCGCTTGCCGCTGTGGTAAGACCACACATTACCCTTAGAATCAATTTTGTAATAACCTTCATACCCCTTAATCCAAGCTATTTGGACTACTTTATTTTCTACATCTTCTACATTTTCTAACATTTTTAATACCCTCACTTATTCTTTTTCTAAGAAACCTGTTAACACTACAAAAATCAATGTTAACCCAAAAATAACATTTACTTCTATATTGAAAGTTAACCCAATTAAATATCCCATTAAAATAATAACCCAACGTAAAAGTGCTATTTCTTTACTACCCATTTAAGCACCTCTTTCTTTCATTCGATTTAAATGATTGATATAGTTGTAGATTCTCACTTTGTTGTACGTCTTGTTAGTACTCAAAGTACCTTGCACATATAGGTAAGAATCCTCTAACCTCTCAATCACTTTAATATACTCATTAAATCTATCCTTGCTCCCAGACATTCCCAAAAAATCCCTTAATTCAACCCTATTTACCCAATCTTCAGGATTTTTTAATTTGTCCTCCAAGGCATCATAAATATCTGCCACCTCAAATACCCTCACTTTCTTTTTCTACACCTTTTCAAAAACTAGTGCATAGCTTTCTTCTTTTGTTAAGTTCAAGTATTCAACCAACTTAACTACTTCTTTAATTTTGAAATCTGATCGCCCATTTATTTTGTGCGAAAAGGTCGTAACAGTTAACCCCAACGCCTTTGCACATTCTAAATAGGTTTTTCTTCGTTCAAATATCTTGTTTTTTAGAATTTCTAAATCCATGAGATGTTCCTCCTTTCCTTTATTCTTGAATTAAAATACTTAATTTTGAATTAATTTTATCTAAATCAACCATTTTAATTCTTTATTTATATTTTAATAATAGCATGTCTTTTTTTTAAAATCAAGTGGTAAATTAAAAATTTTTAAAAAAACTTTTTACCTAAAAACCCACCCAAATTAAAATTTTGCTTGACTAAAAAATAAAAAAGGCGATATTTTTAAGAAAAAGTATATGAAAATAAGGAATAAAACAATACACCTCTCTTGATTTTATTTCCGGTTTAATGTATAATTTAATTACAAAATAAACAAAATAAAGGAGTTTGAACATGACAACAGCAGAAAGAATTAAAATTATGCGAAAAAAATTGAAATTAACTAAAAAAGCACTTGCTGAATTAATAGGAGTTCATGAATCGTCCATCAGTAAATATGAAAGTGGTAACGTTGAAATACCTATTTCAAAAATTAAGAAGTTAGCAAAAGTCTTAGATGTCTCGGAAGTATGGCTTTTATGTTTAGAGAATGAAGGTAAACCTGAATCTAATGAAATTGATTATCTGATTGAAAATTTAAAAGAAATGTTAAATACCCAAGAGGAAGTGACCTTCAAAGGTGAACCTATTGGGGAATATTACAAGTGTTACTTTTACGAAGTATTAAACACGCTAACCCAACTAATCGTTGATAGACAAGTATTTGTTAAAATGTTAGAAAAAATGAACAAAATAGAGCCTATCTATCAAGTAGTCGAAAGCGATCCAGAATACCAACACGCACAGGCAAAAAAAGACGTTGAAGAATTATTCAGAAAGACGTTTGAAGATAGAATAATTTAAAAAGGGGTGATTAAAAATGCATCATGTGTTGTTAGATAATGGGAAATGCCAATTTGTGGAGTCCTTCAAAAACCTAAATGGCAAACGCAAGAGAATTTCGGTGGTTAAACCAAAATATACAAAAGCTATCGAAAAGCAAGCTAGAGAAGAATTAAGACTTAGAAAAGAAGAAATATTAAATCCTAAAGTTGAATACCAAACTTTGCAATTTTACAAAAAAGAATATTTAGATTATAAGAAAAGTGTTTTAGCAGAAAAATCATACATCACTTATGCAGCAGCTTTGAACTTAATTGATGATGAGGAAAAGGTCGAAAATCTTACTAAAAGCAAATACCAACAAGTTATTAATAAATTGAGGAACACACACTCAGCTAGGTCAATTAAGCTACACGTCAACGTTCTCAACAATTTCTTTAAATATTTAAAAGAATACTACATACCCTCACTAGAAGTTAAGTTACAATTCACTTACTCTAAAGAAGATAAAGCCAAAGAAATTCAAACCATCAAATATATTGAACCAAGTGAGCTTACGGAGGTACTTTCTAAAATCAAAAATAACCAAGTGAGAAATATTGCCAAGGTTCAAGTCTTGACCGGATTGAGAATTGGAGAAATCCTTGCTTTAAAACCAAATGATATTGATTTTAAAAATAAAACTTTAACCGTTAATCGTACCAAGACCCAATCAGGACGAATTACACCCCCTAAGACGTTAACCAGTATAAGAACAATAGAAATACCCCAAACAGTAATTCAAATCCTTCAAGACTTTATTTCAAACAAGGAATTCATATTCAATGTCTGCTACAACACGATACACAAACAACTACAAGCAGCTAAAGTCTCTAGCCACATGTTCCGCCACACACACGTCGCCCTCTTAATCGAGCAAGGGATACCCCCTAAGGTCATCTCCGAACGCCTAGGACACGCTAATATCGACACTACGTTGAATATTTATACACATGTAACAAACAACATGAAAAATCACCTCCGTAATAAGTTAGAAACCTTAGCCCCATTTTAGACCCATGATGTATTTTTAAAATAAATAAAGTACTGTTAAATAAACCTTTAACAGTACTTTTGTTTTATAATTTAAAATTATATCATAGATACCTATATATTTCCATAATCAAAAAGGTCAGAGTACTTCTCTGACCTTTTTATACTATTTTTTCTCAAATTTTTTAGAAATAAGCGCTCCCCATACCAAAAGACCTAAAAGGACTACCCAAAAAATTGCCGTCCATAATGTCGAATGTGGAAAATGTTCTGAAATAAGCGCTACTTTAGGATGGGCTGCAGCTATAACAAAAAGTTTTATACCAACCCAACCCACTATTAAAAATGCAGCTATCTCCAATCCTGGTTTCTTTTCTAATATTTTTATAAAGGCATTGGCTGCATATCTCATAATAATTACGCCAATATATCCTCCAATTACCATAACAGAAAACTGTCCAAGATTAATTCCCCCTATTTTTGTTTCAGAAATATGAGGTAGGGTAATTGCAATAGCTACAGCTGCTAAAATAGAATCAATTGCAAAAGCTATGTCTGTTAATTCTACTTTTAAAACTGTCATCCAAAAACCACTTTGTTTTTTAGGCGTTTTTGTTTCTTCCGTTTCATCTGATTGTTTTCTATTATCAAAGAATTCTTTAATGTGATTCCCTGCCATGTATAGTAGATATAAACCACCTAAAACCTGAATTTGCCAATATTGAGCGAGTAATGTAATTAGAAAAATAGCTATAACTCTAAAGACAAGCGCTCCTATTAAACCATATATTAAAGCATTCTTCTGCTCTTTATAAGGTAAGTGTCTTACCATAACTGCCAGTACAATTGCGTTATCTGCTGAAAGCAAGCCTTCTAAAATAATTAAGCTTAATAAAACTATAACATATTGTATTAGTATTTGTGTATCCATAAAACTCTTCTTTCTAAATAACTTTCTTTATTAATTTTACTATAAAAATAACTATGATTAATCCTACTATATTTAATGATATTGGTAAAAAAGTAACTAAATTAAATTCAATAAATTGATTTAGGCTATTAAACTCTTTATCAAAAATATTTAGTATGCTGTTTTCTATTCTTTCTGATAAAAATGAAATTCTATCTTCTAACATTTTTGCAATAACAGTTCCACCTATAAAGTACAACAATGATAGTGAAATAGCCAAATTTGTATTATTAAATAATGTTAGTGCAAATAAAAATATTAGATTAGCTAACAACAATAATAATAGAACCATAGATAAGTATGCTATTGAATTTTGTACATTTGAAAAAATAATATTTTTTATTTCTAAAAATTTATTTTTCTTAGTAAAAAATAATATTAAAATTATTCCACCTAGCATAATTAAATAATATGTAGCAAAGTATATTAAATTAGCTACTAATGCTGAGAAATCTCTTAAAGTTTTTTTCTTAGCTAATTCTAAAAAAATACTTACTTTTGATATGTAATCTTCACGATATGAATAGATATAGTTTATTCCCATAAGAAATATTATTAGTATTAATAATATTTTAAATGTAAATTTAAATATAAAATCTACTTCATCTAAATCATAGTATCCTGCTAAGCTACTTGTTTTATATATAAGGAGAAAGCTAATAAGTAAAATAATCATACCAAAAAGGTAATTAAACTTCCTTTTAAAAATTTTTCCAAATTCTAGCGAAAATATCATTATAGTACTCCCTCCCCTTCATATAATTTTATTCGCTCCCCAAGATTTCTTATTTGAGATATCTCTATATTATTTTTCAGCAACAGATAGACAACATCTTCAAGCACTTCTTCTCTTACTACAATTTCTTTATCATTATAAATTGTATATTGATAGTCTTGTAAAATATTATCTAAATCCTTTTGATGCGATACGCTTATCGCTGCTAGTTTTTTGATTATCAATAAATCATCCAATAAACCATAATATGATTTTTCTCCATCAGATATAACCAAAACATTATCCGCAATGTTATTATACTGATTTAATATTGTATCTAAAATTATAATATTAGCATTATTAGAATGTTCTAAGATTAATTCTCTTAGAGCTTTTTTATCATCTTTTGTTAAATTATCTTTTGAATAATCAAGTATTAGAATATTTTGGTTAATTAAAACAGAAAATAGAGTATGAAATTTTATTTTCTCATTTTCTAATAATTGTTGATATTTCTTATTCGAATCTAATTCTAGCAAATCTAATCCACCTATTATATCATCTTTTGGGACAGTAAGCCCTAAAATTTTTGATAAACTTAAAAGATTTTTTTCTAAAGACAAGTGATTATAGAAACCAAAATCTTCAGAAAATATTAATTTTTCTTCATTTATATCAATATTATCAAAGGTAATTTCCCCTTTAAATTTAGTCCTTCTTTTAAAAGAATCTTTTAAACTGTCTAATTCTAAAGTATTATTACTGATAATAGTCAGAATTTCTCCAGTGCTAACTTTAAAATCTAATTCTAAAAAAATATTTTTTTTTATTTTCTTTTTATACTCTCTAAATTCCAGTGTCATTGTAACTCCTACTTTATTAAAATAAAATACTATCTAACATCTACTAACTTATTATTCTTAATTTTTATTAAACACAAGTAGTATTATATCTTATTATGATACCATTGCTTTTAATTATTGTCAAAAAAGATTTACTTAAAATAAACAGCAAACTATCATATGATAATTTACTGTTTATATAATTAATAAATTAATTTTCTTTTTTCACAAGTGATAACACTAATCCTAAAATAAATCCTAATACTGCAAAGTTAATCCAAGAAAAATCTCCTTGAATAGGAAGAACTTTCACTAAGAAATTATCTACAGCTGGTACAGATAATTTAAATGTTGATGCAATAGTTGTATATAAACTATACGCTCCTGTTACTAATGCTGTTGATGCATAAACAACTTTTTTACCACCAAATAAATTATTTGCAAAACCTAATAATATTAATACCATTGTTAATGGATATAATAGTACAAGTACTGGAACAGCTCCTTGAATAATAGCAGCTAAACCATAGTTCCCTACTGCAAATGAAAATAATGATAATCCTACTACATAAGTTTTATAACTTATTTTATCATATAATCTTACAAAGTAAGTTGCACATGCAGTTACTAAACCTACACTTGTTGTTAAACATGCTAAGAATACAATTACGAATAATAAAATTTTACCTACATTACCGAAGTAGAAAGTAGTTGCACCTGTTAAAACCCCAGCACCTGTTTTTTGTAATCCTAGCACTGATACTGATGTTGTTCCAATATTAGAAATAAATACATAAACTAGTGCTAGTAATAATGCTGCTATAACTGCTGCTTTAGCTGTATTTGAAAAAATTTGTTTTTCTGTCTTTGCACCATATAATTTAACTGAGTTAATTACGATAATACCAAATACTAATGAGGCTAGTGCATCCATAGTATTGTAACCTTCCATTAATCCATTAGTAAATGCTAAAGAATTTGTTGAATATGCTTCAGTAGGTGCTTGTGCACTACCCATTGGATTTAATAATGAAGCAATAATTAAAATAATCATTGATACTAATAAAACAGGTGTTATAATTGTTCCAATTCTATCTACAAGTTTATTAGGTGTTAATGATAACCATAGCGTAATCCCCATGAAAATAGCTAAGAAAATTGCTTGTGCAATAACTGTATTTTCAGGTGCTATAAAACTAGATAATCCTAATTCAAAAGTTGTAGTTCCTGTTCTTGGAATTGCAAAAAATGGACCAATTGTCAAGTAAAGCAATGTAGTGAAGGTTATACCAAATCCCTTTCCTGCCCTACTAGATAAATCTAATAAATCTTGAGCACCTGAGTAACCCATCACCAATACTCCTAATAGCGGAAGTCCAACTCCCATAATAATAAACCCTATCATAGCCACCGATAGATTACTTCCCGCATTTTGTCCTAAAAAAGCTGGGAAAATTAGATTACCTGCACCAAAAAATAGTGCGAATAGCATAAGTCCGATTGAAATATATGAATTTTTCTTTAAAAACTTCAACATTACATTTCCTCCTAAATAATTTAAATTTCATTTTAATTTATGGTATGTTATATAGATTAATACATTTGTGAAAATTTGTCAATAGATTTTTTAAAATAATTTAATTTTTTTCTTATAATTTATCTTAATTTTCTGACAATTACGGATGGAAGTCTACTTTACATTATTAGGCAGCAAATACAAATATAAATAGAAGTCAATAGTACATATCGACTTCTATCTTTATTATTTTTTTATTTCCTCTTTATAATCACAATTCCCACAATAAACTCCTTTTTTCCCTTCAAAAAGAATATTATTACATTTAGGGCATTGACGACTTACAGGTTTATCCCATGCCACAAAATCACATTTCGGGAACCCTTCACAACCATAAAACACTTTTCCTTTTTTAGATTTTTTCTCTAGCACATCATGTTTATGACATTTAGGACAAGCTACACCAACTTTTTTCTGAATTGTATTTGTATATCTACAATCTGGGAAATTAGAACATGCTATGAATTTCCCAAATTTCCCTAATTTAAACACTAATGGAGAGTTACATTCTGGACAGTTTTCTCCAGTAAACTCTTGTTTGATCTCTACCTTCTCCATTTCTAATTCAGCTTTCTTTATATCTTTTTTAAAATTAGAATAAAAATCAAAAATAGCTTTTTCCCATTCAACTTTTCCATCAGCAATCTCATCTAATTGATTTTCTAAATTAGCCGTAAATTTAGTATTTATAATATCTGGAAAATATTCTTCAGTTATTTTACTTACCAAAGTACCTAATTCTGTTGGAGTAAACACTTTATTTTGTAGCTTAGCATAATAACGTTTTTGTAGTGTTTCTACTATAGTGGCATATGTTGAAGGTCTACCAACACCTAATGCTTCTAGTTCTGCTATAAGTTTGGCTTCAGAATAACGTGCTGGTGGTTGAGTAAAATGTTGTTCTTCTTTTATTTCTTTAATTTTTGCATCTTCCCCTACTTCAAATTCTGGAAATAATTTTACTTTTTCTTTTTCTTTTAATACAGCTAAAAAACCATTAAATAATAATTTTGACTCCGAACCACGATAGACTACTTTATTATTTTCAAATGTGGTTGCAGTTGTTTCATATACAGCAGCACTCATACGGCTTGCTACAAATCGCTCCCATATTAATTTATATAGTTTATACTGATCATTTGATAAATATTCTTTTATACTATCTGGTGTGAAATTAACATTAGTTGGTCGTATGCCTTCATGCGCATCTTGAACATTTTTATTAGATTTTCCAACTTTTGTAGAAGTAGCAAGATATTCTTCACCATAATTTTTTTCAATGAAGTCACTCGCCATC
>ERZ773035.581-NODE-581-length-29446-cov-4.349699_pt1 | contig 29446 bp, 33 predicted proteins | sample MGYA00511487_ERZ773035 | MGnify/ENA primary metagenome ERZ773035 (study PRJEB29015, sample SAMEA2737985) | human oral metagenome | biome: human oral; feature: human-associated habitat; material: dental | place: China | collected 2024 ...
CGCCGCCATGCGTGTTCCATGAGGAATACGTCTCCCGCCTGCATCGCTTCAGCGAAAAGCGTCATGCTTTCTTCCAGATAATCGACGTAATCCTTCGGATTGTATTTGATTTGCTGCTCCATTTTGCCGCTCCTTTCTTCGCGTAGTTCTCTTTTTCTTATTATACCACAGACAACGAGCAACCAAACAGCAGCATCATTTGAACGGCACGAATCCTTGCGGTTTTGGCCGCTCGTAGCCGGTGAGGGCTGCTGAAGCCTTGTCAAAGGGATCGGCGATGAGGATTTTCGCGTCCTGCATGGTCTTCTGGTGCTCGATTGCCTCGTCGAGTTCTTCCCTCTGTTTTGTGACGCCGAGATTCAGCCATGCGGCATAGAGCGCTTTCGTCTGCGCCTTTTCCGCTGCTTCAAGCGCTTGGAGCTGCGTAACGATCTGCTTGAGTGCTGTCTCGCTCTCGGTGTTGGCCGCCGCTTCGACGAGCGCATTGACGGCGGCGTTCGTCTGTGCGCGATCGGCGAGCGCCTTCTGCGCTGCTGCGGCATAGCTCGCTGCGGCAGCGTCGATTTCCCTTCTCTGCTCTGCCTTGTTGCGCGGCGCTTCGTATTGCGCCTCGTTTTCTTCATAGTTATGAAAGTACGGACTTGTGCGCAGATCGTTTCTCTCGATCGCCATCTGATAGATCGCATCGGTGTTCTGCTGCTTCTCGCCCATGACGGCACTGTTGTAGACAATGAGACTCGGAGGAAGCTGACGGCGGTTGTCCGTGTAGATGCCGAGCTGTTCAGCTACCAGCTTCAGGATGTCGAGGAAGTTGCCGCCGAAGAGGACGGACTTGATGTCGCGCGTGTAGTCGTAGACATTGCCGCCTTGCGCCGCCATGTCACGCAGTGTGAACGGCGACGGCGCGGAATCCGGATAGGATATGCTCGTCAGACTGTAGTAGTTCGGCGGATCGAACGGTCGATCGACGCCCGGAATGATGTGCGCCCAACCGCCGCGCACGCTGCCCGCCAGAAGTCCGCCGGTTACAGCAAGAACGAGTGCGGCTTTTCCCCACAGGGGAAGTTTTGGCCTTTTCATCGAAATCTCTCCCTTCGTATCCATCAGCCGTCTTTTGAGAGGCGGAAGCCTCCGCCGCCGAACTGCGTGAGGATGAACTTGCTCATGCGGTCGGCGAAGAACATGTAGAGCAGCACGACGAGCGTCAGCTGCAAGAGCAGGGCGACGTTGGCGAACGACTGCGTGATCGAGCCGCCTCCTTGTCCCAATGCGCCCTTCATGCCTTGGATGTACTCTTCTAAAGGTGCGGTATAGTAATGCCCGTGACGTAAGGCGGCGGCGTATTCCTCCACCGTCTTTGCCTCGAAAAGCCCGTCCTCGGCGTATGCCGCGAGCGTCCTTGCATAGTCCTGGGCAAACTCCTCATCGGTGTCGTAGTGCGTGTAGTTGCCGTGCCCATCGTAACCCATGCCTGCATAGTTGTGGTCTTCGACGGCGAGCGGGCTTGTGAAATAGGAAGATTCATGCGCCATCTGCGCCCAGATCCAGTCCGCACGCAGTTCATAGCCTCTTGCACGCAGGAGCGCCTGCACGCGGTAGGCAAGCTCCGCCTTGGGCTTGCCTGTGAGATCGGCGCCCTGGCTTCCCGCCGATTCGGACACCGTGCCCGGCGGCTTGGCTGGTTCGGCGCTCGCCGTGCTCGTCGCCTTGATCGTGGTCGAGCCAGCAAGGTTGCCGACGACGAGGTTCTGCATCGTCATTTGCAGCATGAGCGCGAACAGGCAGAAGAACATGAGGTTCAAGGAAGCGGCGAATACGCCGCTGATGCCGTTCGAGGCATACTTGCGGACATGCTTCAATCCAGCGAAGGTGAAGCTCATGAAGCTGAAGAGAATCGTCAGGTAGAACTCGATATACGCCATGGCGATCTGGTAGCCGATGATGCAGAAGAGCGCGAAGAGGATGACGCCGAAGACAAGACAGGCAAGGGCGACCTTGCCGTGGAAGACGAAATCAAGGATGCTGCGAACCTGCATCGCTTGATTGATGACCTGCGCGATGATGTTCATGCCCTTCTGCACGACGAGCGTCGGATCGGACACAGCCGCCTCGGCTGCCGCCGCATCCCCGCCGACGAGCGCACCGATCTGCGGCAGACCGTGCAGAGAAAGATTGCCGACGAAATCACCCCAGCCGAAGAGCAGGACGCAGCAGAAACCGTAGAAGAGTCCGCGACGCACGATCCACGGGAATAGACCTTCGCGGTCTTCCTCGGTGGAGCGCATCGCTTTCAGCATAGCAGCCAAAGCAATGTCGATGGAGACAAGGATGAAGAAGATCTTCGCGACATGCGTCTTCAAGATGTCGAGCGCCTTCGTGATGAGTTCGGTCAGCTTCTCGATGACGTCGCGGATAGGCTTCGCGAAGTCGTTTGCAACGACCCAATCCTTGACCGCACCGTGTGCATCCTGCGGCGCTGCTCCACCGCCGTTGCCGCCACCCAGTGCCTTTTCCATGTCCAGAAGCCCCGGCACATACAGCCCCGGATCGACGGGATCGCCGTAGATGCCGTTAGGCAGGACTTCAAAGTGGCAGTGCGGCCCGGTCGAGTTGCCCGTCGAGCCTGCATAGGCAATGACCTGCCCCTGCGCTACAGACTGTCCTGCCTCCACGGCGCACGCATTGTTGTGCCCGTAAAGCGTATAAAGGTTGCCTCCGTGGTCGATGATTACGGTATTACCGTAGCCCGAAATCCAGCCGGCGGAGTAAACGACACCGGATGTCGCTGCATAAACTTCCTGATCGTAGTCTGCCGCCAAGTCAACGCCCGAATGATACTTCCATGTGCCTTCGATGGGATGGATGCGCCAGCCCTGCGGACTGGTGACCTTCATCGGATTGACCGGCGAAATCATCTGCCCTCTCTGCCCATAGTTGCCGTCCATGCGGTCGATCTCCTGCGTGTCCTCGCTGTAGGCATGGACGACGCCCGGTAATGCGGCGAAAACGCCTGCAAGGAAAAGCAGGAAGAGCAAGCATCTGCGAATCATGAACGAGCCTCCTTGGCAGAAAGTTATGGAAAAACCTTGACAATGCTCCATGCCTATACTACGATGAGCATAGAGTTTTGCACATACATTGGATATGGGAGGAATTACGATGGGACTCTTTTGGGGAAACGACAATCCGAAACAGCAGCAGCAAGAGCCGCAGCAGCCGCAAAAAACGCCCTACGGCAATCCCGTCGTCGATCGGGAAACCTTGCGCTGCATGAGTCTCGCAACGATGGATACGCTTGGCTGCGGCATGAGCGCCAAGTTTTCCGGCGACACCTGGCTCGAATATGTGATGCCCAATCTGACCTGTCTCATTCACAATATCAATGACGGTGTTTATAAAAACAACTGCCATATCCGTGAAATCAAAGATATGGTGAAGCAACTGGTCGAGGAAAACAAGGAACTGCGTGAACGCGTAGCGCATCTTGAAGAGCAACAAGCCTCAGCGCAAAGTTCAGCCGCGCATCGCACAAATGCTCCTAGAAGCATGGCCATCTAAGTCAGAAGGACAGGAAGCGCCTGTCCTTCTTTTTATTTGTTCTTAGTATCTTTGTCGATGTCGCTCTTTGGTGCCATTGCAACAGCACCGCCACCGCCGCCACCCGGAGGCGGTGGCGGTTTGTCGTCATAATCTCCCGTACGAATCTTGTGAAGCGTCTTCGTCGGCGGATTTTTCAAGTTGTTGTAGAAGGTATCGATCGAGCCGCGATAGCTCTGTCCGATGCGCGAGTTCATCGCATAATTGCGTCCGAGCTGCGTCAGCGTGCCTGTGACGCCACCTTGTCCTGCGAAGGACGCCGCTGCTCTTGCTGCCTGCAGCGTGCCGGTCTGTCCAGCGACAGCGGCTGCAGCGTTGACACCGCTCTTGATCGTGCCGATCATGTCGCTGCCGCTGAGCTGCGGCGAGCCATTCAGAAGCCCCGAGACGAGCGCCGGGGCTTTCTTCGTCAGAAGATAGACCATGCCGCTCGCGAGGACGATCTGCAGGATGACGCCCATGTCGTCGATCAGGCTCGACGACTTCGGCAGCTTGTTGACGAAGCTCTCAATGAACGGCACGCTCATCGCGCCGATAAAGCCGACGACACTGAGCTTGATCGCGAGATTGAACATCGCGCCGATGCCCTTTTCCGCGAGGAAGGCGAACTTGCTCATCACGCCGAAGGCGAGCAAGGGGATTGTCAGGAGCGCCATCGTGAGGAATTCGATCTTCGCCATGAAGATTTCAAGCGCGACCATGAAGAGACAGTAGGTCAGGATGACGAGCGCGGCGATGACGACGAGCATCAAGCCCAAGCTGTTGAAATGCAAGTCTCCGTAGATGCCCGCTGCCGCCGTGATCGTCATGGAGACGATCTTGTTGCACGTCTGCCCGAGCGTCAAAGAGCCTCCTCCCGCCTTCTCGCCGAGCATCTGGAAGCCCTCCCCTAAAGAGGTCATGAGCTTGATCCAGTTCGTCATGAGAAACATGAAGAAACCGATTTTTAGCGTCATGTGGATCAGATATTGCAGTTTGTCGCCCGACATGAACTTCAGGCTCAGCTCCCACGAAGCCTGTACGACGGCAAGAATGATGAGAAGACGCAGGCAGTACGGCATGATGTTCTCAGCGCCAGGCGTGATGACCTTTTTCTCATAGTGGTCGAGGAAGCCACCGAGGATGCTGACGTCTTCCGCCTTGCCCGCATCCTTCGTGACAAGATCGGGCTTGTAGTATTCGATATGCGCCGTCTTGTGGTCTTCATTCGCCAAACTCCAGAGATCCGTATCGACGAGGAACGCACCGAAGTTGAAAGCAAGCCCGATGCCGAGCATCGCCTGCCAAAGGAACTTCTTGCCATCCTCCAGACCGAAGGCGATCATCATGCCCGCAATCGCCGTCATGACGATGAGGATGATGTGCAGTGTCTTGAGCGTGCCGGAGACGAGCGTCTTGAGGTTCTCGTCAAAGTTCCCGCCAAGTCCCGTGCCCGCCTGCGCGATCGTTGTCGTCTCCTCGCCATGCGGGATAAAGCCCGTGCCTGCGGCGAAACCAAAGCTCGCGTTCGCTGCTGCGGCTGCGAGGAGAATTGCGAACACAAGGAAGAACTTCCTCTTGTCGATGCCGCAAACAAGCTCCCGAATCGTTTCCATAATTCCTCCTTGTTTTAATTTCCACTTAATTCAAGGTGTCCAAATTGGACACCTGAATTCGATTCATCCTTTAATCTTACCCTCATATTCGGTGTCCAAATTGGACACCTGAAGAAATTCATTCAAAATTCATCTTTTATCATCTGCTTGTCGTCGATGTCCAAATTAAATATATGAAGATGTTTATTTTTTATTCATATTTTAATCTTTCCTTCAATCTAGGTGTCCAAATTGGACACCTGAATCACATTCATTTTTATTTCAATCCAGCAAATGCCTTGAGTCCGTCCTTGGAACGCTGCTCTGCTGTTTCCTGCAGTGCCTTTTCACGGTTCTCGACGTAGTATTTTTCCGCCTGTGCTGCCAGCAGGTTGGCGAGCAGGTCTTTTTCATCGGCGTTCTGCAGTACGCTTGCCGCCAAGATGGCAGTCTGCGCTTGGAGAATCTGCGATTCTCCCTCTGCGTTGTTCGCACGTTCCAAAGCTTCATTGATGGTCTTGTTGATGGATTCGGTGACTTTCTGCGAGGTCTGCGCCCTCGCAGCTGCCGCTTGATAGGTCGAATCGAGCACGCGATGATTCTTTGAGCTTTCCAAGTACGGATCGACAAGCGTCCTGTTCTTGTCGAGCACCGTGTCGATGGAGCCGATATGCTTGATGAGAATGTCGCCCGTCGTGCTCTTCTGATTTAAGATGGCAGGGGACTTGCCCATCTGGCGCAGCACTTCGGGATCGATGGTGACGCCCCAGACGTCCATGCGCTTGCCGAGCCAGCCGATGACCTGTCCCGTGATCTGCTGCGCCTCCTCATTGCCTGCCAGCCATTTCATCAGCACGCCCTTGTCGAACTTCTTTGCATCGAGGAGCATGAGAGCGAGCTGCTTCTGCTCGTTCGTCAGGATGTCCGCCGTGGTGATGGCGGTCTTGATGGCTTCGGCGACGTTCTTTGCATCGTAGACGAGCACGGCAGCCTCTGCCCTGGGCGCACGGTTCTCATGGAAGATCATCGCGCCGAAAGGCACGCTGATGCCGAGCAGGCAGCCGCAGATGACGACGGTTTGCAGTCTCTTCGTTGTCCAGTTTCGGAGCATGGCTATCTCTTCCTTTCTTTCAAGCAATGGGATCGCGTACAAGTGCGCGTTCCTGTTCATAGCGTGTGAGCGGCTCGTGCCGCTCCAGTTTGTTCTGCAGGTATTTCGTTTCTTCCTTGGCGACGGCAGTCTGCACGAGACTCTTGAGAAGGTCTTTGACAGCAGGCTTCTCCTTGACGTATTTCAAGATGTTCTTCGCGTACGATTTCTGCTTCATGCGCAGCGGCGATCGTTCATTGAGCGTGTCCTCGATCTCACGTTCCTCGTAGCCGACGGCGAACATGTGCTGTATGATCGTCTCGTCCATCTGTTGACTGAACGGCAGCGCGATGTCGTTTTCCATCTGCTCACGGCACGCATCGTACATTTCCTCGGCGAACATGCCTTCCCGTGTACGCACCTTTTCCTCGCGAAAAGCGTAGCCTTTGAGCTTCTTCTTCTCGGCGAGAATTTCTTTGGCCGTCGAGGCGATCTTTCTTTCGCGCTCGGCAGGTGCAAGGCTCTTCGCCTCGCCCTCCCAAACGACAGGACGCTCTTCTTCCTCTTTCTCTTCCTGCTGCATTTTCGGTACACGCACGGCGTCCTTGACAAGCTCGGACAGATACTCGTCTGTGTTCTCATCGGCATCGATGCCGCCGATGTCTTTGAGCACTTCTTTTACTTCTTCTTGCGCTGCACCATATTCTTCCATCATCCGTCTGGCAGCCATGACGTTATAGCGGCGTCGATCGAGGGAGATTCTCGCCTCTTCGCCTGCGTCGATGCCGGCATCATCCAGATCGACGAGGATGCGGCGATATGTGTCGGCTAGATTGACGAAATCGCCTTCGATGTAGGTTGCCGCCTCGTCCTTGCCTTCGAGCAGCGCCTCGATAGTGCGCCCTTCCTCGCGGCCTGCGGCGCGAATTGCGGGCGAGTATTCCAAGATGCCTTCCTTGAGATCGGCAAGCGTGCCTTCCGCATGATCGGCGAGGAATTTCGCCGCTTGCACCTCCTGATCGAAGGTGAGCATTTGTGCGCCAAGCACAGCGCACATGCCCTTGAGATACGCGCCATAAGCTTCTGTATCGTTCTGCACGGCTTCAATGGCGGGCGCTTCTTCGATGCGTCGCCATGCTGCCGCTTCTTTCGTCGCTGCGGCAGCAACTTTCTTCGCATAGGCTTCCTTGTCTTTGCCGCTGTAGACGCTTCTTTCCAGCAAAAGATTCGCCGCTGTCTCTTCGTGAAATCCCCGAAGCAGGAATTTCGTGAGCAAAGCTCCTTCGACGAGCGCCAAGGGAACTGCGCCCGCCTGCAGCTTCTCTGCAGGATTTTCCTTGCACAGCTCATTGAAGGATTCCCTTCCCGCTTCTTCTTCGGCTTCCATGATTTCCCTGCGCCGTCTCCGTGCATCCTGCCAGACGCTTCTTTCAAAGGCATCGCGGCGCACGGGATTCGGTTCAAGGTCGCCGTAGACGCTTCCGCCAAGATAGGCTTCGCGAATATCTGCCTGCGGAATGCCCATGTCTGCCATGGCTTCAAGCGCTTTCTTATCGGCTTCTCTGAGCTGCGGCTCGATTTTTGCCATGGCTCTTTCGTAGCCCTGCTCAAAGGCGACTTGCGGATTGGCAAGGCGCATGTCGCCCGCTCCTGCCTCCTTGGGAAGAATCCCTTCGAGGTATGCTGCCGCTTCTTCCTTGCTGTCTGCCAATGCCGGATAGCGGCTGTGTCCGAGGAGCGCCGCTCTCATCTGCCCTGCGCCATAGCCTTGACGCTGCATCTCGTCCAAGATGGAGCTTTCGATGCGCCGAACGATGGGCAGGAGCTTCGCTTGGCGTCTTGCTGCGCGAAAATAAGCTTCTTGTACGGTCTGCATACTACTTCCCCTTCCATACGGCAGAGAGGAAGTCCTTGAGTCCTGTTGATCCGGAAAATGGTTTGCCGAGAACTTCCGTATCAAGTTCGCCGTTCTTGGCGACTTGGTTCAGGGCTTTTTCCAAGGCGTTCATGCGCAGCTCCACGCGATTGACGCGGATTGCGAAATAACAAATCATGAGGACGCTGAGCGCCGCGATGGATTCTGCCATCAGATGCGCCTCCTTTTGTTCAGGTGTCGAAGGACGATGTAGAAAATGCCGCCGATGACGATGAGGTGAAAAAGTGTCAGGATGCCATTCATAACGCCGCCTCCTGCGCCTTGGGATAGTCAGGAACAACAAGCTCGTTTTCCTCGATCCAGCGCTCGTTGAAGCGCTCCCTGCCGTAGGTGTCCAAAATGCGCTGGCACTGGGCGAGCGCCCCCTTGTTGACGGAAACATAGGAGAGCGTGAACGGGCAGAGTTCCAGGGCGAGATTGTAGAGCCTTGAGCCGCGCGGCGAATCGTAGTAGTATTCGCGCTGCGGCTGTGCGTGCGCCAAGAGACTAATCTGCTGCCGATTGAGGCCGAAGGCGCGATAAAGCTCTCTTCTCGATTCGGTGATAGCAAGCTTGTCGGGAAGGAAGATGCGCGATTGGCACGAGGAGAGCACCGTATCAAGGATCGGCGACTTCGCGATGTCGTCAAGACTCTGCGTCGCAAAGAGCACCGATGTGTTGTACTTTCGGAGCGTCTTGAGCCATTCTTTGATTTTGTCCGCGAACATGGGATTTTCAAAGAACACCCAGCACTCGTCCAAAACGATCAGTGTCGGTCCAGCTGCCGAGCTATGGACATTCTTCACGACGTTTTCAATGCGATGGAAAATGTACATGAGCGTCGTGCCGACGATGCGCTTGGAATTCATCAAGGTTTCCATCTCGAAGGACTGCCAGCTGCCGATTGACAGATGATCCTCGCTGCTGTCGAAGATTTCCCCGTACTCGCCCTTGTTGGCGTTGTTGTCAGCAAGTGCGAGCGGATAGAAGGCCTCCTTGAGTTCGCGGCTCTGCAAGAAGCTGATGAAGGTCGTCATGGTGCGGAAACTCTTTTCCATGCCGGCGACGGTCGTGAGACTGTCACGGATGATGCTTTTGTGTTCCGGCGTGACTTCGACGCCCTCTTCTCTCAAATAGTCCGAGAGCCATTCCTGCGCCCATTGACGCTCATCCTCATCGTCGATGCGCGAAAGCGGCTGAAAAGACATCTCGCCCGCCTTGCCGATGTCATAGAATTTGCCGCCGACGCCCATTGTGAGGACTTTGCTCGATGCGCCCTTGTCAAAGATGATGACGCGTGCATCCTTGTACTTGCGGAATGCCGCTTCGATGCAGTTGAGGTGAACGGACTTGCCCGCGCCAGTCGGCCCGATCATGAGGGAGTGGCCGATCTCGCCTATGTGAAGGTTCAGCCGATAGGGGCTTGCACCGTCTGTCTGCGCATAGAGGAGCGGCGGCGCGTCGAGATGCTTGTTGCGTTCTTCCCCTGCCCATGCGAGCGCCAGGGGCATCATGTGGATGAGGTTGCCGGTCGATATGAGGGGGCGACGGATGTTGTGGCCGACAAGACCGGGCACGCAGCCAAGCCATGTGTCAACAGCATTGAAATCTTCAATCTTGGCTTTCATGCCGCGCTCGATAAAGATCTGTCGCACGAGCTTCGCCTTCTCTTCCACTTCGGCGCGGTCTTCATCGAGGATGATGACAGCCGTCGAATAGTAGACGAAGGAGATGTGATCGCCCTCGACAGCATTGATCGCGTCGCGAATTTCCGCAATTCGGTCTATGGCAACATCGTCGATGTTTTCAGCATTTGTCGTACCCTCTCGAATCGCCGTGTCAGCAATCGTCGAGGTCAGAGACTGCACCTTGCCCTTCCAGTGTCGGCGTTCGGTGTCGAGTTCGGCGAGGACGTCGTTCTTTGTCATGCAGTAGATGCGCGTCATCCAACGATAGGCAAAATCCAAACGATTGAGTTCGTCGAACAGTCCGAATACGGTTTCCTTGCCATAGGTGATGGGCGCGACGATGCGCATGTGCTTCTTGCCGAGCTGCGGCTCAAGGCCACCGTAAAGCGGCGTGTCGAAGAGGTACTTGTCCATGAACAAGGCTTTTTCCGGATACTTCAACGGCCTATGATTCTCCGACACCGTTGAATGAAGATAGCTGAAAAGCTCATCCTCATTCAGGAAATCGACGCTGATGCGCAGGTTGCGAAACATCAGATAGAGCTTGTGCAGGTCTTCGGCAAAGCCCAGAAGCACGTCCTCGCCTTTCGTAATCTTCTTCTCGCGTCCTTCGACAAGCATTTCCTTGAGTTTTTCCTGCCGATCCTTTGGCGGCAGGAAGTAGAGCGTGCAATAGAAGGTGGACTCGAAATAGATGCCGCTGGAAAAGAGACGGGCGCGCTCGGCATCCATGGCTCGCGTCACGAGGTCAGGGAAATAATCCGTCGTCTCGTAGGCGGTGGACGGCGTGCGTTGCGCCTCGAAATAGAGGACGTAGTTCGTCTTCATGGCGGCGATCGCGCCCTGCAGCCGATTCGTCATGACGGCAAGCTCTTCTTCCACGGAGGAATCGAGATCCGGTCCCCTGTAGCGCCACGTCGCCTGCAAGGAGCCGTCCTTGCCTAAGAGTACGGCGACGCGCTTGTCGGCGACCGTGATATGCGTGATGCGCCCAAACGGCATGACATCACAAAGACGGTTGACTTTGTGCCGGAACAAATTGAGCTTATACATCGTCCGTCTCCTCTCTGTTTGCTTCTTCCTCCTCCGCTTCTTCCGACTTCTCCATCGCCAGAAGTTCCTCCAGACTGGAAAAGCCGCAAAGCGGAGGCACAAGTCCCGCACGGAAGAGTCCCGGAAGACTGCCCCACCAGAGATCCTTGGCGTTGTAATCCTCGATGATGAAGGGAAGCTCCATTTCATAGAGGATAGTCCGCAGGTATTCACTCATGCGTTCGTAGTCAATCGCAGGGATGAGGAAGATCATCTGGTTGTTATAATAACCGTTGAGTTTTTGCAGTATGCCGTCGGTCAGCATGTCTTTGATATATTTGCGTGACGGGCACCACTTGGCCGTATAGGATGCAAGCTCCTTCCTGGCTGTTTTTTCGTCGAAGAGCAGTAGCCTCTGCACATGGCGGTATGGGATGCCCGCGTGCAGCACGCCTCGGCCAATCCTTTCATAGACCGGATCGCGCGTGCCCGTGATGCCGGGCAGCGTGAGAACGAGGAAGACCTCATTCCCCAGCCGCACATGGTTGGCAGAAAAATCCAGATCGAGATCCTGCGTGAGGTACGAATCAAGATCGAGCGGAGGATCGGGCATCTCGATGCGCTCACGTCCCAAGGTCAGCGCAAATGTCAGATTGTCGATGATCTCCTGATAGGCGAGCACCTTCGCTGCAGCTTCCTCCGGAAAACTCCGAGCAATCCTCTGCAGGAGCTTTGCCAAAACGCTTTCCATCGCATCTAAGGGAATAGACTCGCCGTCGAGCGTATTTTTTACCATATCGCCCGTTTTCGTCAAGAACGGATTCCACGCGACAGTCAAAATGCAGTCTGCCTCGAAAGGATTTTCTTTCTCAATATCATATTGTTCCTCAAACCAGATGCTCCAGCCCTGCCGGAAGGAAGGCAGCGCAATGCGCTGCACTTTTGTTCCGTCCTCGCGAAATCTTTTATAACGAATCATACCGAGCACGCTGTCGTCCTTGTTGCGCAGGACATTCTCATGCGAAAGGCCAAGCCACGGCAGCCAATCGGCAATGCTTTTATTGGAAAGATCGTATTCCTTCCATGACATCTTTTGCTGCATAGCCTGCCTCCCTCATGTGGAATAGTAGTCGCGCTTGTAGGTGTAGTTGGAAAAGCAATCGAAGAACTGCGCATCGTCCTGCGAGAAGTAGCGAAAGGTGAAATGAACGGCGATGTTCGCCAAAAGAATATACCAATAGGAAAGGCCGAAGGTCAGGAGGACGAAGATTGCCGCGCCCGCATTGAATACGAGGCAATTCCTCGGCACGCCCATGAAGAGGATGTATTCTGTCATGGAACGGTAAAGCGGCAAATGCGTCCAAGAAATGGCATTGCTTTCCTGCGTCTTTTCTTCCATCATGGCAAGTCCTTAAAACAGGCAGCCGGAAGCGCCGTCGCTGATGACGGAACTCATGAAACTTCCTGCGCCCATAGCAATCGCACCGCCGCCTGCGCCCTTGATGCAGCGGCTCATAACCTGCTGCTCCCAGCCCATCGCCCAGCTCATGCCACCCATGGCTATGCAAACGCCCGTGACGATTTTCGGGATAGGCCCCGTGAGCGCGGTGTGGATCGTTTGCAGCGGCTTATCGAGCGGCGAGATGCCCGTAGCACCTTCGCTGGCTGTGTTGCCTCCCACGCTGTTGGCAAATACGCTGTTATCGGATGCAAGGACAGATACGGCGCAGAACACACCGATGCGCAGAAGTGGCACCCAGTTGTTCTTGCAGAAGGACTTCACGTCGTCCTTCGTAATGCCCTTGACTGCAGCGACGTTCTCACGGATGTTCTTCTGGATGTTCTCTTTGATACTCATGATGGTTTCCTCCTTGATGTTTGAAAATAGATGAGATTGCCAGGGAAAATCCCCATAATACTATTATAAAAACGTGCAGTATTGAAAAACTGCACATTTTTACAGCGAAAGGAATTTTTTTAAAGGATGATCGGTTTGACTAGAATACGTGTAACGCGTGAGAGCCTCTTTCTTTTACCTAGTTTGAATTTGGTCATCCATAGCAAGTCCCCTTTAACCAGCCGTCGAAGTCGAAGAATTCTTCGACTTCGGCAGATTCCTTCACACTGTAGCTTCATCCAAGCGTAACCCGAACAGTGTGATCTGTGCATCATTTTCTTTGACTCGGTGATCTGTTCCTAGCCACCAATTCATGACGTCTTCGCCCGTCCTCCAGTCTGTCTTATATCCATCTTGCAGACGTTTATCAATCATGCGCTGAAAAGCCAGCTCATAATCATGAGCGATGATCGGCCAACGTGCGGCATCGCGCATCATGCCGCGCGTCCCTTGATACGGGCAGAGGACGCAGCCGAGCCGCCTAAATCCCTCGTCGTACAGCGAGCAGTACGGTATATTATAGGTGCGGATGTACTCCCACACTTCCGCCTCCGACCAGTCAATGATCGGATGCAAGTAGCTTTTGTCTCTATGCCGGACGCACGTTTCGACCAATTTCCGATTGGCACGCTTGCTGGATTCCGCGTGGCGGATGCCAGTGACAACGACGCGCCCTCTGCCGCTGTATTCTTTTAGGATTTGGCAGCAATACCTAACGGTTCGTGTTGGCGGCATTCTTTTCTCAGGAATCAGTTGCCACATGGTTTTAGCGGGGTGATTCCGTCCTTGCCATGCTTCGGGATATGCACTTCGAATGAACTGAACTAACTCCGGCGGATCGACAGATGTTATATTATAATGCACATCATATCGAACTCCCGCACGCTTGCAGAGATCGAGGATAACGCAGCTATCCTTACCTCCACTGAATGCGATATAATAACCTTCCGACGGTTCGTGCAGACGAAGCCGTGCGATCGCATACTTCACTTTGTCGGTCTCACCGTACAAAGTGATCTCCTTGAGCATCCGTACCACCTCATTCCCTTACACATCGAGACGATGCGTGATGTATTCACCCTTCTCCCTGTCCCAGCCGTCGATAGCGAGGACTTCTTCCACTTTTCTTGATGTGGCTCTTCGTGCGATATAGACGATGACATCGATAGCGCGTGCGATGCCAGCCTGCTGCGTGGATAGCGATACGCGGCTCACGAGGTCTTCCAAGCGGAAAAGCGTGTCTGCAGCGCTGTCACTGTGTACGGTGGAACAGCCGCCTCGGTGGCCAGTCGACCACGCATCCATGAGGATCAGCGCCTCTTTGCCGCGCACCTCGCCGACAACGATACGGTTCGGCGAGAGACGCAGCGTCTTTCTAAGAAGGTTTTCCATATCTACGGTGTCCGTAGTCGTCAGTGCGACCTTGTTTTGTGCCGTACACTTGAGTTCCTTCGTGTCCTCGATGGTGATGACACGTTCATCGAGTTTGGAAATCTCGGCAAGGATGGCATTCAGAAGTGTCGTCTTGCCGGAAGCCGTGCCGCCTGCCGCAATGATGTTCTTCTTGGCATGGATGGCTTCCATGATGACTTCGCATTGCTTTTTGCTCATAGTTCCCTGCTTGACGTAATTTTTTAAGGTGAACACCTGCTTGGAATGCTTGCGGATGTTGAAGCTAGGCGCTTCTACAATATTCGGCAGTTCCGCTTGAAAACGGCAGTTGGCAAAAAGGCGTGATTCCGGGATGTCCGCCTGCAGCGACGGATCTTCCTTCAAGTCAATGACTTGTCCCGAAAGATCGGCGACCGCGTAGATGACGCGCTTCGTCTCTTCACTGTCCAGGACGATGCCTGTATTTTGAAAGCCCTTGTCGAAGGTGTCAACCCAGAGCTTTCCATCCGGATTGACGATGACCTCGGTCACATTGTCGTCGTGCATGTAGTGCATGACGGATGTCCCCAGACTCATTTCGAGCACCTTCAAGCGGCGCTCTTTCACCTCTTCATTGAATTCCGCCACGTTCTTTATCCTTTCTGTGTCATAGGTTTGACAATGGTTTCAAGGAAATGCGTATAGTTCTCCACATACGGATTGACCTTTTCGCTCATCGCCTGCGCGTCTTCGGGCTGTGCGTCTTCCAAAGAGCCTCTGCTTTCGCAGAGATTGACTGCGGCTTTTTCTTTAAGCCCTTCTTGATTTTCCCTTCGAGTGTCGGGAGTGCCGACTTCTTTCGCTTCAACTTCTTTCACGTCTCTTTCTTTCGGTGCAGCTGATTTCTGCAGTCGGACTTTTTCCTGCAGCGGTTTCTCCCTTTCGGCAGCAGCAAGATTCGATTCGGTTTCTTCTTGCAGCGCCTTGATGGTTTTGTTCTTGATAGTATGCCCTTGGCACTTCTCTGCCTTTTCCTTTGCCGCCTTGACATCCTGCTGCTTCTTGCGGATTTGTGCAAGGTCAGCAGCGTGGACAGCGAAGAGCTGCGCGTAAGATTCTACTTTGGTGCAGGTGTCAGAAAAGGCCGGTGGAGCTTTCACACGGTCTGTGAAGAACTTTTCTTCATAGTAGCGAATCTTCTTGCCATAGATCGGTCGAAAACCTGCGACAAAAACGAGTTCGCGGTCATCGGGCATCCGGCGCACTTCATCCGGTGTCATAAGTTTTCGTGCAATCTGCGAGGTGGACACCGAGCCTTCAAACATCTTGCCGTTCGTACTCTTGGACTGTGAATGAATCGTGCGCTCGCCGAGCGTATCGGAAAGCGTCTTGGCCGTACCGCCACCGTCTTCCAAGGTCGGCGTAAAGTAGACTTGGACGTGACAGTTGCCGGGGATGGCATTGTCCTTCGTGTAAATCTTGTTGAGTTGTCCCATGCTCTGTGCAACGATGCAGATCTTTACGCCATATCCCGCACAGATGGCGAGCGTCTTTTCAATGGATTCAAGCCGGCCAAGCTGAGGAAACTCATCGAGCATGAGGAGAAGCCTCTGCTTTTTCGGTTTCTTGCCGCTTTCTTCGTTCGTATCAAACTTCATATCGCGCACGAGCTTCGCGAGCATCGTGTTCACGAAGAGGCGCAGGACGGGGCGCAGCTTGTCGATGTCGTTCGGCTGCAGCACGAGATAAAGCGAGACTTCTCCCGACGGATCGAGGAGATCGCGCAGGGAGAAGTCGGAAACAGCCGTGTTCTTTTTGACGAGCGGATCTTGGTAGACTGCCATCGAGGTCTGCGCCGTCTGCATGATGGAAGCGCGGGTCTGTTCAGCGCCGTTGTACATGTTGGCCGCCGCTTCAGCAACCTTCGGGTGCACAAGCAGAAAGTGCCAAGGCGGCGTCACTTGTATTGCCGCATCAATTTCCTGCTTGTTCTTCGCGCCCGTGAAATCGGGAGGTGAGAAGTCGAACTCAGCGCCATGTTCCTCAAGTTCGCGCAGCGTCTTCTGCAGGAGGCTCAAGTTGCTTTCCGGCGGTTCTACATCGCTTCTTCCTTGCTGCAAGGCTTCTTCGTATTTCTGCGCCTGCTCCTCGTTCTTTTTGACGGCGACAGAAAACTCTTGGCAGGCAAGAGCGAAGGGACGAAAATCTTCGATGTATTCGCCGTAAATCTCCTTGAGGACATTCTTTTTCCCGTTTCTCTCCAGAAACTCATCTTTGGAAATATGCGGATATGTCTTCATCGTGGCAAAGAGAAGATCGGTGCTCATGCCCGGTGACGACAGGAGGCTCATAACATCGGAAGGGCACGGCAGAAGCCTGCGCTCTTGGTGGTGTTTGTATAGAAGGTGCAGGATTGCGCCGTTGACGAGCGCGGCAGCGGAGTTTTCCCAGAAAGGATCTTTGCTGCCGCCTTCGCCTGTCTTGACCATCATCTCGGAGATGGTCGATACATCCGTTAGTTCCTCAAAGGACTGGAAGTCGATCTCAGCGAACGGATTCCACTTCGCGGCGCTGCCGTCCTTGCAAAGCGGCTCAAACTTCATGACGCGCTGGTGCATGTGCTCCTTGCGCCAACTTGCCGTGAAGTTCCAAAGCTCGCCCTTGGGATCGAAGAAGAAAATGCTGTGCTTCCAGCAGATGCCTGTCGGCACCATGTTGCAGACGCCTTTGCCGGAGCGCGTCGGCGCGACGAGCAGGATGTGCTCGGGCCCGTTGTGGAGCATGATCTTGTTGTTGAACGGGTTGCGTCCGACGACGAAGCCCGTTTCTTTTGAAGCCAATCCTGCCGCCTTGATGTCCTTCTCTTTTGCAAAATCCGCCGTTCCATGGCTCGTCATGCGTGACATATTGCGGTACACCTGATAGCAGGAGAACGCGCCGAGCGCATAGACACACCACTGGAAAAAGGCGTATTGGGAAAGTGTCCGTGCCATGGCACGGGAAAGCTCGGGATCGCTTCGCCATGCGTCTATGGCAAACGGCTGATAGATATGGTCGAACAGCTCGCCTGTGAGGAGCGGGCTGTATCTGAAGGTTTCCGCAACGAGCTGTGTCGCAATCCAGTTCGCACCGATGTAAGCGACAGCCGCAATGGCGAGGCAGATTGCAACAAACCTCGGCTTGTCCTTGTCGTCGATGCTGTTCCATCCTTCCATGTACGGACTCCTTTAATAAGATGCCGCGCCGAAGGAAATCGGCTGCTTGACGTAGATTTGGAATGTGTGTCCCGGCTCAACGGTCACGGTAGGTTTTGCCGACGCAGCGCGGGAAATCATGCCCGATGCCGACTGAATGAGATTCGCCATAGCACCCTGCATGGCAATCTGCCCGCCAGTGTAGCTTGCTTGCCCTGCGGAATTGCCGGAAGCGATAGAACCGAGCGCAGCGATGGCGCTCGATAGGAATCCTGCGCCCATGACGCGCATCGTATGTCGATTCACCTTGCCCGCGATGCCGTTGTAACCGCCGCCGTCAACCGCCGTCATGCTCGAACCTATGTCATAGGTATTGCCGTTGGGCAAGATGAGCGAGTTGAACGTCACAGAAACGCGTCCGTTCTCCGTGCCCGCATCAGAGTAAGTGCCAATGAGACGCGAACCTGCCGGGATAAGGAGATTGCTGTGCGTCAGGGAATCGTAAACGTCGGCACTCACCTGCGCCGTAACAGCGCCGGGCGTGTCCGTATTTATGCCGGAAAAGAGCATGGCAGGGATGAGTGTGCCCGCCTGTAGGACATAGGGATTGCCGGATGTGTAGGACAGGTTCGCCGACTGCACAGTGTTGGCGTTGGGCGCAGAGGATTCAGACAAGAGCGCTGTTCCTGCGCTATCTTCCGCTGCAGCAGGCGCAGCGGGCGCACTCGCCGCAGTTGCGCTGCCTTGCCCGAGGGCGAAGGCGATTGCGGACTTGTAACGGCTTTCTCGCTCCTGCTCTTCTTTCTGTGCAGTGGAGGGCTGCGCATCTTTGCCGCCACTTTCCGATGCTGCAGGAATTGCCGGCGTAGGCACGGAAAGTGCCGGTCGCTGCGCTTGTTGGATAGCTCGCAAGGTTGCCTCGTTACTGTTCGGATTGCTTCCTATCGCGGGATTTATACCGGACGCATTCGTTCCTGCCGTCTGAGCAGAAGCCGTTTTCGCCGCTTGATTTTTTGCGCCGTTCTTCTGATCAAGCGCACGAAGATCCTGATAGCTCATCTCGGCAGATGTACTGGTTTCCGCTCCCTTGCGGGACGGCTCTGTCGTTTCGCTTGCCTTTGAGGCAGGGCGCGGTTTCTTTGCCGTCTGCTCCGCATCGTCGTTCGTCATCAGGTAGCCGCCGGCAAAGGCGAGGGCGAAAAACAGGAGAACGAAACCGATGAGCTTCTTGCGGATGCCGAAGACCTGCTTGTGCTTCCCGCTGTTCAGTCGGACATCGCCTGGGGACTCGTCTTGCGCGTCACCCGCAAACTCCTGCGCTTCGCGATCTTTCTCGGCCTCCTCCTCGTCTGTCGTCCGACTGCCCCGCTTATTGCGCTTGAAATATGTCTGGAACGCTTTCAAATAATCGCCGATCTTTCCCATTTCAAAGTTCGCCATGCTCTCACCTCTTCTTTTCGATCGTCACCGTTTCGCGCTCCGACACGCGAAGCTGCGCTTTTTCAAACGTCGCTTCGATAATGTAATAGTTATCCTTCTGGCGATAGTTGACCAATGTCATGCCTTTTCTCCCCTGTTCTTGAATGAAGATGGGAACTTGCTGCTTGGGGAGCGTGGCATATTTCAGATAAACCCTCTGCCCATCGGAAAAGACGGCTTCCGGCTTGTATTCTTTGTTCTTTCCCGACACCTTGTAGTTGAAATCAAGATCTTCCACGCTCGTCACGCCGACGCTTCCCGTGCGTAACGCATTATCCTGCTGCTTCTGCAGCAGCGCATCGGCATGATCTTCCGCGCCATACGTCCAGTAAACCATCGGATTGTACCAATTCGATGTGTTCAAGATGAGCTGATAGCTCCTCTTGTTCGTCGTGACGATGAGGTTCGTCGTCGAGGTTTCCACGATCGGCTTGATATAGAGATGTGCCGTGCCGTCGACCGTCGTCGTCGAGACAGACCAGCCCGCCGTATCGCCTCCGCCGACAAACTGGATCGCCTCGCCTTTTTTGAAGGCAAGATCGGTCAAGTAGCCGCGCCGGCAATAGATTTTATAGAGCTGCTCCGGCGCATAGGTGAACACCATCGTCGAATTGCCTTGGGAATTGATGGCGTCCTGCGTGTAGCTCACGCGCTCGTTGCCCGGCGCAGGGTTGACGAGGGAATAGGATGATGGCGCAGGAATCGCCTTATATTCGCGCTCCTGCTCCTGTTCGAGTTCATGCAAACGGTTCTCCAAACGATCGAGGATGTTCAGAATCTGCGTCTGCGTGAGGTTCACGGACTGAATATCGGAACGCAGGTCATCCACCTCGGAAGCAACAGCACGCAGCCGTTCTGTGCGTGACGGCGCTTTCGTCTGTGCGCTCTCCACCGGCGTATCTTCCGCATCCCTTGCGAGGCGCTCTTGGTGGAATTTCGCCAAGGTTTCCTCTGCCGACGGAATCGTTCTTGCCGCGCCTTCCGCAGCTGCGTCCTCTGCAGAAGTCGCAGCGAGAGCCGTACTCTGCATACTTCCCGTTCCGGCCGCCAAAAGGCCGAGCATGATGGCTGTCACAAGACGCTTTTTCATGGTTTTGTTTGTCATGGGAATCCTCCTTAAAACATGAATATCTTTATTATTCGTTCAGGTGTCCAAATTGGACACCTAGTATTAAAATACGATTGGACGACAGGCACGCTCCTTATGGATTTCCATGCGCAGTCTGCGATGCCGTCTGCGGTTCTGCTGCAGGTGCTGCACTTTGGGATTGCTGCTGGTTTTTAGCTGCCTTTGAGCCTATTTCCGCCGAGAAGTTCAGATCGGATATGTAGAGTCCGAGCGGATTGATGAGCAGCGTCTTGTCATCCTTTGGTGGAATGACAGTCACGGAAAACACTGCCTGATAATTCTTGGTTTCCTGCTTGCCCGTCGCAATCTGGAACTCTTCTTCCGTCCACGACACATGATAGGAATCGGTGTCAGGAATCTTCTCAATACTGCTGATCTTCGTCTGGACGGTATAGTTCGCATATCGTTCGGCAAAATGTTCATTCTGCTGAATAGCCGCATACTTCTGTCCTGCCGCCTGTGTGAGAAAAGCGAAGGCTTTTTTCTGCATTTTCTCCTGCTGAACGGGATCGAGCTGAATGTTTCTTGCGTTTTGAATGAATTGCCCAATGAAGTAGCGCGTCTCTGCTTCCTGCGGCGTGTAATCTTGCGATACGAAAGCTCCCGCCTTTTCAACCTCTCCCGTAGACTTGTCGACGGTCACGACATAGGGAACGACACGAGATTTCAAGGATTGCACGGTGAAGCCAATGGAAAGGACGATGCAGGCAACCAAAAGCCCGAGGGCGATTCGCCGCCAATTATAGCTTTGCACAACGACATCGCCGATGCGCCTGTCCATGGCTTCACGCGCCCTCTCTGCCGGAGTGGCGGGACTTCTAAGATTGCTGGTGTCCGAGAATTTCTCAGGCTGTTTGAATAGATTGATTGCCATAAATTTCTCCTTTAGCGTGTTCCATTCTCATTCGACTGGATAGGGACGTCCGTGCCCCCGATAAAAGCAATGCGTCCATCTTGATAGTTGGCGCCTTGCGCGACGACTGTTTCTGTCGATTTTGGATGCGCCGTCTCCTCCGTTGCGGATGTCGTAGCCTGTACGACGGGCTGCACGGGTGCAGCAACGGCAGGCGTTGTTTGTACAGCAGGGAAACTCGGCGCAACGGGAACAGCAGGAAGCGGAATGCTTGCAGGAGCGACCGGACCGCCTATGCCTGCACTTTGTCCGCTGATTTGCCGCGCCTGCACGACGCCGCCTTGCGGCGCAGCAGGTTGTGTCTGTGCAGCAAGCGTCGGTTTCGGCAAGAAATTCTCTTTCCAAAAGACCGGGCTTCCTGCAACGTCATACGGTGCTGTGGCTGCCTCCGGCACATTCCTCGCTTGCGCGGCAAATTTCGGATAGAGGAATACGCCTCCTGCCGCAAGCAAAAACGATGCGATGCCGAAGCCGACGAGACCTCCGATGGCAGAGCCATAAATAAAGGCTTGCCGCTTGTCTTTCTCATCCCGATAGGGCATGATGTTCATGATTTCCTCCCATCTTGAAAGATAACATCTTCCTTTTCCCAAAAAAGTTTTTCCAGAAGTTCCCCCAGTGAATAAGAGAGCGCGTTCTTGCTGAAAGGATAGCGAAAGAACAGCACGATTTTCTTGCCGTTCAGAGAAAAGCATGCATTTTGTACAGGTATGAGGATGCTCAAAAGCTTGCATCCGCCTGTTTTTTCCATCCATTTCTGCCACGAAAGCGAATGGAACGTCCTGCGCACGATATGAACTTGATGCTGCAGTTCATGCACGGGAAAGATTCCTTCCTCCGCCCGCAAAACGACGCGCAGGTCGCCGGAAACGATATAGAACCGAATGGAAATCGCTACGGTTTTGCCGCCGGCAAGCCTTCTTACTGCTTCGGCGATGGCATATTCTGCATACGCACTGTTGCCGCCAAGCGCCACGAGCGTTTGATGCACGAGGGGAACAAGCCTGCCTTGATAGTCAGCACAGCCGACGCACTGCCACGATTTCACACGCATTTGCTCCTGCATCGCCGCTCACCTCACCAAGACGTCAAAAGCGGGATGACCACCGACTCGATATTTTCGAGCGGTACAGTTCCCGTATAGCGTCCGTCGAAGCTCTTCGTGACCGTCGTGACGGGCAGGAATTCGCCTTGCGGTACGACAAAATCGCAATCCCGCACTAACTGCGGCAAGGGGCGATCCTTGCTGTCGCGCTCCTGTACGAAGCCGACGTATGCCCCGTTGATTGTGAAAGTGCCGTCATGCGACACGCGGTACGTATCGCCCGTCATCGCGCCTATACGCTTCAAAAAGCTGGCACTCGGCCGAGGCAGATACCCACGCGCTACAGCGTAGCGGCGCTCAAGCTCCGTTGGTTTGAATACCACGATGTCTCCTCTTTCCGGCTGTTTCGGAATTTTGATATACAAACCCCGCGGCAAACTCGCCGTGCTGTTCCATACGAATCTGTCCATTTTCATTTCCCAGCCCAATGCTTGTGCGCTCACAATGACAATCACAAGCGTCAGCATGAGCCACAGTCCTGGCCGCTCCCTCGGTCGCGGAAATCGCCGCTTTTTTTCCATCTGCATCGCCTCGCATCCCTCAAGAATCTCTGTTATCAAGCATAAACCCTTGCAGAATTAAAAAACTGCACATTTTTACAGCTGCTCAAGATTCAGGCACCGATTCGCCCAAGATATCGGCCACCTGCCCTTGATATTGGCGCAGGTACACATGCACGGAACTTGCCGAAGTCTCTTGAACACAGGCTGCAAGTTCCTCGACGGTAGTGAAAGGTGCGGCCAGCTTGCGACACACGATGCGGTGGTATGTATCTCCCGTTTCCTGGCCTCGAAAGGATTCCATGAAGCAGAGGAGTGCACGAGCACGGCGACGCGCATCGTAAAGAGTCGAAAGCCAATCCTCAGCGACAGGAATTTCCGCACGCAAAGCAAAAGTGCCAAGTCGCACGTCAAGTACGGCAAGCAAATTGATGATGACCAATGGGAAATATGCCTCTGCCATGCTTGGCCGATAAAAGAGGAGCGCGGACAGCCGCTTCAAAAAGCGCTCATGCAAAGAGTAGAGCTGCCTCTCTGATGCCGGAAGACGCAAAGACAGATAGCGGATGCTGCGTTCCTCGCCATAGTGGCGGCGCAGGAACTCTGCCACAAGCGGTTCGACATTGGCGAGAAGAACTTGCGCCAAGATACAGTTGATTTCCTCTCGCTGCCAGCGCAGATAACCCGAAAGGATGCGTGGACGCGTTTCTCGTGCGCAAAGCGATGCCAGTTCCTCCATGGTGAGCGGTAGCCTATGCTTGCTGAACGTACGGCGCAATGTTTCTTGGGCAAGCTCGCGACCGAGATCAGGATGCTTGATTATCTGCATGGTCAACCTCCTCCAGGCGATGCCCGATTGTCACCCTGTGCGGCTGCTTTTTCTTGTCGGAGTCGCTCCTGCGTTTCTTTGCTGCGTATGAGCATCGCCCGCCAACGCACAGAATCCGGATCGTCGCCTGTGGTTTCGGCAATCATCTCGTCGATGGACTTCGCAGGCTCTGCCCTTTCGTCATTTTCATCGTTCCATCGCGCTCTTTCTTGTCGCCGTTCTGCGCTGCGCCGTTGCCTGTTCTTGCATCGCAACTCCTCTTCGATCTCACGCTGCGGCGGGGAAAAATCCTGCGCCAAAGCAGTGCAAAGCCATCCCGAAGGATTCTGTATGCGCTGCGTCCTGCGAGCTTTTCGAAGAAGTTTCAGCTTTTGGCGTACGACTTCTGAACCGTACACGCGCACAAATTTCTGCGCCGATGCGTGCTCAATACCAAGCTCATCGCATTGCGCTAAAACAGAAACACAAAAATCCTCGGAAACAACAGCATCCTGTGAGACAGACTCCGCCTCTGTCGTCCGTTTTGAGGCAACTGCTGATGAAGTGCCGACTTCCGGCTCCCATTCACCGGCTATAGCCTCTTCTGTTTGTTTTGTTTCTGTTGTTTTCAAGTTGGTCTGTGTTGTAGTCTGTGTTACGCGCACGCGCGAGAAGATGCCTTGAAGTCTTGCGGCATCTGGACTTACGGCCTCTTCATCCAATGTGCCAATTTGGCACTTTCCATCGTGCCATTTTGGCACATTGGTCAGGACGCTTTGACCTTTTTCCTTGAGAAATTCCTCTGAGCCTTGATTTTCTGCATCGTGCCAATTTGGCACGATGGTCGGGACACTTTGACTTTTTCGCTCCGAAGAGCTTTCTGCAGATAGAAAGTCATGTACTGCGTTTTTTTCGGCAGCAACCTTTTTCCGACGGAGCTGCTTCTCCGCCATATAACGCTCATCATAAACCAAGAGCATATCCTCGTTTATGGCATAGGATTTCGTCCGATCGGCAGGACGATTGAAGCGTGTTGTCGTCAAAAGGAGTCCCTTGCTCTCAAGATTCGTCAGCACGCGTTTCAAGGTGCGCTCCGAAAGAAAAGGGAACTGCTGCAGCCACGCAGGGATGGAGTTGTAAATCCAGCGTCGCCCATCTTCATCCACGCGCCCCATGTTCTTGCTCTCCCAGAAACGCAGCTGTTGGAGAAAGATTGCCTCGTTAAGCCCGATTTCTTTTGCGAGCCAAGGCGACACCATCAAGGGATATTCATCCATCAAGAGGGTTGCCATGCGGATTCATCTCCTTTCTATTGCCATAGGATTAACGGATCGACATAGGTGAAGTTCCCATCTTCACCACGCACGATGTACTCCAAATGCAAATGCGGCCCGGTTGAGTTGCCTGTAGAGCCAACATAGCCGATGCACTGCCCTTGCAGCACCCACGCATCCGCATCCACAGCAACAGACGACATGTGCCCATAGCGTGTATACGCATCGATTGCTGGATGGTAGAGCAGAACTTGATTGCCGTAGCCGTCGGAATAATCGCCTGCCTGTACCACAAAACCATCAAACATTGCCGGAATCGGCGTGCCGTAATCGTAGCCGAGATCGATGCCGCTATGAAAACGCCACGCGCCAGTGATGGGATGGACGCGCCAGCCGAAAGGCGAGGTGATGGGAAGCTCCGCTGCTGCGGCATCGAGAGTAGTAACAACGAGCAGGAAGAGCACGATCATTGTCTCGACAATTTTTTTCCGATAGCGCATGATGCTTCACCTTTCTTGCAGCGTGCGAGAAACTCGCGCCTTGATGTTTTCCAAGTCGCCGCAGTACGATGTGCCCACCAGATACCATTGCCGCTTCGCGTTCATTTCCATACGCGTCTTGCGCCACGCACCGTCGACCTTGATTTCCACGGGCTCGCCGCAATGCAAGCCCGTATGCTCCCAAAGGTCGGCGACAAGCAGCCCATAGCGCTGTGTCCTGATATTGTAGCCAAGTTTGCCTGTAATCATGACGACGCACCTTCCTCCTCTTGCCGCATAGTCAGAGCTTCATCCTCTCCAATGCTTCTGTTGCCACAACGGAGATTTTGCTCGTTGATGCGACTCTGGATCTTACCGCGCTGCTCTTCATCATGACCCAATCCATAATACATCCATGATGTGCATATAGTGATGATCTTCGTGAGGTGCATCGCAAGACGGACTTCGGTCTTTTTGACTTCATCCGAATCCGTCCCCGTAATTTGCGCAAGTTTCAGTGCCTCTTTCCCAACCTTGCGCTTCTCCTCCGAGAGCTTTGCAGACCATGAAAGTGCCGACAAGCACATGGATTCCATGTGAGGCTGCGGCCTCGTCATATCGACGATATGCTTCTTCTGCATATTGACGCGCTTGTTCTCACAATCGCGCAAAACCATCTTTAGCCACTCGTTTTCTTCTCTCAGAATCTGTATCTCCGACTTAGGCTTCATCTCTTAGTTCCTCCCCGCAATCGAACTGCCCAGCGCCTACAAGGATGATCCACACATTCTGTAGGCAAGATAGTCGCCTTGCCTACAGAAGCAAGTCATTTCAGCTGATTGTCTCGATGATGAGGCGGATCGCCGACCGTCGGACTTCCCAGCGTGCGGCATCGATCGGTTCCTCCGCCTTTTCCGCTGCACGAATCTTCGCATCGACTTCTTCGATGAGCGACTGCAAGCGTTCCGCTACCCAGCGGTTTGCTTCTTGTTCCGCCTGTCCGACCGACAAGGATGAAAGTGCCGGAGCAGCGGCAGCGGATGCCTTTTCTTCCAGATGCTCCGAGGCTTGTGCCATAGATTCTATTGCAGCTGAATCATCCATATCATTCTCCGCTTTATCTTCCGTTACGTCTTCATTCCCATTACTGGTATTGCTTTCAAAGGATTCGGTGACATAAGGCGGTTCATCCTCAGCAGCCGTTTCTCGTATCGTCGAGACGACTTTTGTTTCGCTTTCTTCAGTGTCAGCAACACGATCCGATGCACGCGCTGCGCTATCCTCGTTCCAAAGAGGCAAAGACAAATCTTCCGTTTCACCTTTTAACTGTCCAAGCCAATCTTTGACATCGGAATAACTTCCGCTGCATTTGCCATCGCGTACTTTTTGAATAAACGTATCCTGTTCATCTTCCTGCAAAGCCGCAAGTTCCGCTGCGACAGTTTTGCCGATCAATCCTTCCTCAAAAGCGGCTTTCGCCTCTTGTGAAAGATTGGCTAAAGCCTGCAGTCTCTGTAAACTCGTTGGCGATACGTCGAGAATCTGCCTCGCGAAAAACGTGCGGAATTTCACGGTTTTGCCGCCATCCTCCTGCAACTCTCCGCGCTCTTTTGCCTCTTGGTAAATGGCTTTCGCAATCGGTTCCAACTCTTTGATCTCATTGAGCTGATCTAAGGGAGACTTTTGCCGATAGTTATTTGCCATGATGATAGCCAAGGTTTCCGTCTGCTCTGCCGTAAGCGCTCCTGTTGCTTGAAACTCCGGCAACACATGACAAGGCAGTTCTGCGCACTCCATCTCGCCGCGCTGCATACGGTAGAGCGTCGCCGACAAGCGGCGCTCGCCCGAGATAAGCCGATACGTTCCATCGCCGTTATCCACGACATCCAACGGCGGCATATTGTCCGAAACAGCAAGAGAGTTCGCCATCTCCTCGATGCCAGTAATCGAATAAAAATTCTTTTTGTTCGGGATGATTTTCTCGACATCGATCTGCTGCACCACATATCCATCCATCGGGCGCACAGCATCCTGCGTGACCTTGTTCAAATAGGCAATCATACTGCCCTTATGCTTTTTCATACTGCGCCTCCTTCAATCGTAGCTTTTCGTGACGCAGGTGCATTCCGCACCCATGTCCTTGATAATTTCGACCATCATATCCACAATGTCGTAATAGCTTCTGTCGAGATCGGTGTATACGCTCAAAAGCGTGTTTTTATCTGTCACCACGCTGGTATGGAACGGGTACGGCTCTTTGCCTTTCGTGTAACGGTCGAGAATGATCTGATACTGTTTGCCGTTCGTCGTCGCGATTTTTGTTTCCGCAATCTTTTTCATCCCGCTCACTCCCCTCCCAGCAGCTCTTCCGCAAAGCGCATGATGTCCCGCGCTACGCGGCAGTTCGGGCAAACCTCGAAGATGCTTTTTCCCTCGCGGCTGGCCGTCATAAGCCCGTGCTTGGCATTACGCGTCGCGTAGGAGATTTTTGTCTGGAACAACGGGATTCCCACATCGCTTACATCCTCGCGCACATTAGAAAAACCCGGATAGGAGATATATTGATTTACGAGAATCCCGCGAATAGAGAGCGTCGGATGGAACTTCTTCACATCGCGGATCTGCTCTTCCATCTTGCGGATGCCCTCGATACTGTCCGTCTCCGGCAGCGTCACGATGATTACGTCGTCCGTCACCATCAGAGCGTTGAAGACGCTCATGTTGATGTCGGGAGGATTGTCGATGACGCATACATCGTAGCGATCTGCCACTTTGGCCAAGGCATTCTTGAGGAGGATGTCTTGACGCTCTTCCTGCTCGCCCAAGACTTGGAAATTCGCTTCCAGAAGCCCCATGTCGGCCGCGATGAAGTCGATGTTTGGCACACGCGAGTGCTGGATAACATCGCTCGCCTTTGCTCCATCCATCAGGATGTTGGCCAACGTCCCTTTCGATTCGTTGGCACCGAACCAACGCGAGGCGTTGCCCTGTTTGTCATTGTCGAGGAAGAGGACGCGCAACTCCCACGATTCTGCGAGCAGATAGGCGAGATTCGTTGATACCGTAGTCTTGCCCACGCCGCCTTTTAAGTTGATGAAACTGATGGTTTTCATTAGCTTTCCCTCCAATGGGTATTATTTTGCGAGATAGAGAAACTTTTCTAGTTCCTCAATGGTCTGCTGCATATAATAAATTAAATCCCTGATGCGCTCCGCATTCGCCGGATCGTATTCCATCGCTTGAAATTCTGCCGCGATCTGTCGGATACCGGAGCGTATATCCAGTTTGAGCTTCCCAAGGTTCGTGTCGAATTTTGTGACATGGTGCATCTCGATGATTGTCTCAAGATATTGTATTTTTTGCTCCAACGCCGCATTCTCTTGCTTTAAGGCATAAAGCAATTCTTGATTTTCCAAATCTTCCACATCCTATCCGTCACGAAAATTTAACGTAATTCCCCCTTGTGCTTCTCCATTAGTTTTGATACCATAAAGAAACCAATGGAACTTACTTTAAGCGGTGGGTTCATTGTTTTCCCGAAAACCCGCGTCGGTCTGCCGCCGATGCGGGTTTTTCTACGTTTGACTGTCATAATCCCTCCTATCCCAAATTTCGCGTAAATCGACAATGCCCAGCACATCTGCAATGGCAATGGCAGATAATATGTCCGGCAAAGTGCGTCCCCACTCATAGCGGATATAACTGCTCTTGCTGATGCCAGTGGCTGCAATTACCTCCGCTTGCAGTTTTCCTTTTGATTTACGCAGTTCTCTCAAATGATTTGTTTGCTTCATGTGACAGAATCTCCCCACACATCTTGCACATCCACACCTAAAAAGCGAGCGATTTTCAGAGCTGTCAGCAACGGCGGTATTTTTGCATCAGCTGCCTCATAAGTCTTGTAGACATGGTATGGTATGCCACAAGCCTCTATCACCTGACTCTGCGTCAGCTTCTTGCGTGCCCTCACCTGTCGCAGCGGATTTGTGACCGTGCGTTGATACGGTGCAATAAACGGCGCACTCTCGGTAAAGGTCTTTCCGCAATCAGCGCACCGATAGCGTCGTCGATTGTAAACATATGCCACGTCCGTATTCAAAATTTGCAAAGTCTGGCAACGGTAATCATTAACCAGCACATGTGCCGATCCGCAAGCTGGACATATCTGCTTTCCCTTGGGCAGGTGGAACTGTATCTTTTGCTCCGTGTTTATTTCTATACAGTCCTTTGGAAGATTCTCGATATAGGTCATAAACTTATCTATGTGCATAACCCCTCCTCCTCGCAAAAAAATAAATGCCATGTCGATACATAAAATGTATCTCCATGACATTTAGTATAGAGCCGTTATTGAGCGGTTGCGTAACGTCTATCCGGTTGTCGCTTTGTGCCGGATTCTGG
>ERZ773035.582-NODE-582-length-29428-cov-10.628366_pt1 | contig 29428 bp, 33 predicted proteins | sample MGYA00511487_ERZ773035 | MGnify/ENA primary metagenome ERZ773035 (study PRJEB29015, sample SAMEA2737985) | human oral metagenome | biome: human oral; feature: human-associated habitat; material: dental | place: China | collected 2024 ...
TTTCTGACGCCTGCGGCGTCCTTCGCGCCGTAGCGCTGCCCCGTACAGATGGCCAGCCCCGAGGTCAGACCGATGACGAAGCCGAGCATCAGAAACATCAGGCTGCCCGTGCAGCCGACGGCAGCCAGCGCTTCGATCCCGAGGAAGCGCCCGACGAGCAGCGTGTCGATGAAGGCGTAGAGCTGCTGCATGATATTGCCCGCGATGAGCGGCAGTGTGAAGAAGAGGAGGAGCTTCGTGGGGCTTCCCTCGGTCATATCTTTTGCCATGTCATTTCCCCAAGCAGTACGTGACGGCAGTGCGCAGACATTCCTGCAGCACGACGGCATTCGTATGCAGCGCATCCGCCGAAGGCGCGAGCTTCACAACATGAAAGATCGGATGATGGCTGACCATGTAATCCGTCGGGTACGGCACGACCTCGATGCCGAGTTTCTCGTAGTTCAGGACGGAACGCTTCATGTGGAAGGCGCTCGTGACGAGGATCGGGCGCACGAGGCCGTGCTCCTTGAGGATCTTCGCCGTATAGGCCGCATTCTGCACCGTGTTCTGGCTCGCGCCCTCGACGAGGATGCGGCTCTCGGGGATGCCGAGGGAAACGAGCGTGCGCTTGGCGAGCAGCGCTTCCTTGCCGCTCTCCTGGAACACCTGCCCGCCCGATACGAGGATCGGCAGGTCGAGCTTCTGTGCGAGCCGCACGGCGGTCAGAAGGCGCGTCGACGGACTTGCCGTCAGCGCACCCTCGCCATCGACGTCGGGCGCATCGGAGAAAGCGCCGCCGCCGAGCATGATGACGACGTCTCCCTCGGGCTTCGCGGGCGGCGCGTAGGCGCCTTCAAGCGCACCCATGAGCACGTCGGCGACGAGATACGTCGACAGGAGGTAGAACACTGCGGTAATGAGCACGATCGCCTTCGCCGCGAAGCGCTCGCCCCTCTTCCATGCGAAATAAGCAAGGACGAGAAAGGCGAGAAAAAAGATACCGGGCGGCAGAAAAAAACTCGCCCCGAATTTCAGAAACTGGATCATCGAACAATTTCCCTTTCCTGGAAAAGAGGATTCCGCGAAGAATCCGCGAATAAAAGCAATAAGTATAAAGAAGTAGAATAAAACAGTGAAAAGGAGCGAACCACATGGCAATTCTGCAAGGAAACATCGAAGTGCGCAAGAACGCCGCAGGCGGCAAGGGAGAAGTCAGCCTTGAGCACCTGCTCGGCAAGGAGCAGATGGGCGACAAATGCTCGACCTTTGCGCGCGTCACGATCAAGCCCGGCTCGTCGCTCGGCTACCATCAGCACAAGGGAAACAGCGAGACATACTTCATCCTGCAGGGCAAGGGTGTCTACAACGACAACGGCACGGAGGTCGAAGTCGGCCCCGGAACGACGACCTTCTGTCCCGATGGCGAGTATCATGGCCTGTCGAACGAAAACGGCACGGAAGATCTCGTGTTCATGGCTCTGATCATCAACAGCTGAATATACTTCCAGGGAAGCGCTGATAAATTCAGCCGCCCATCTTCGCATGTCTGCGCGACTTCATTTCATCCGCGCTCTCCAAAAAAAGAACCTGCCAAGGCAGGTTCTTTTTTTACTAGCCCTCGCACTTGCCGCAAAAGTACTCGTATGTGCGCCGAAGCCCCTCGGCGAGCGTAGTGGCAGGCTGCCAATCGAGGCCGCGGCGGGCGCGGCTGTTCGAGAGCATCGACTTGTAGATGTCTCCCTCGCGCTCCGCGCCGTACTTTGGGACAATCTCGCGCCCGCAGATCTCCGCGAGGAGCGACACGAGCTCGCGAAGGCTCGTCTCCGTCTGCGTCGAGAGGTTGTAGGCGGCGTTCACTTCCTCCGTCCGAAGCGCCGCCAAGATGCCCTCGGCGATGTCGCCCGCATAGACGAAGTCGCGCGTCTGTTCGCCATCGCCGTAGATCGTGATGTCACGCCCCTCGGCCACCGCCTTGGCGAAGATGCTGATGACGCCGCCCTCGCCGCCGTCGCCCTGGCGCTCGCCGTAGACGTTCGCAAAGCGCAGGACGACGTACTCCATGCCGTAAATCTTACGATACATCTCAAGGTACTTCTCCACCGAGAGCTTCGACAGGCCGTAGAACGACATCGGCTCCGTCGGCTGCGCTTCGCGCACGGGCAGGTCGTCCTCCTTCACGTCCCCATAGGCGGCGGCGGTCGAAGCGAAGATGACGCGCTTGACGTTCGCCGCGCGTGCCGCTTCCAAGACCTGTACCGTTCCTAGGAGGTTCTCGCGCGTATCGAGAAGCGGATTTTTGATCGACGTGTCGACCATCGTCTGCGCCGCAAGGTGGACGATGGCGTCGAAAGCTCCCGCCGCCACGACCTTCGGCAGCTCCTCATCCAAGATGTCCATCTCGACGAGCTTCGCTTCGGGCGGCAAATTCTCGGCAAGCCCCGTCGACAAATTGTCAAGCGCCGTCACGTTCTCACCCTTCGCGAGAAGATGGCGCACGAGATGCGAGCCGATGAAGCCCGCGCCGCCGGTCACCAGTATATTCAAATGCAGCACCTCCTAAACAAAATGCAGCCATGCCGCATGACTCAGCGAACCCATTATAGCCCACTCATGCGGATGCGTCAAATCAGCGTGAATCAGCTGCATATAACAAACCTTAATCATAATGACCCCTGCAAGAGAAAATCTGTAACGAATCATCCGAAATGCAATAAATCAAGCGATTCTTTTCATCGATTCTGCGGCTCCACAGACCACCCAATTCACCACGAAGCGGCTCAGGTTTGCCGATCCCCTCAAAAGGATTCCTCTCAATATCTCTCAATAAGATATTTATCCTTTTCAAGGTCTTCTTGTCCTGCATCTGCCAATAGAGGTAATCCTCCCATGCCTCATCAAACCAGCGCTTCTCCATCGTCTTCAACCTCGATCAAATCATGCTTTGCGAATTTCCCTGCCTTGAAGGCGGCAATGCCGCGACGAATATGAGCCATATTGCTTTCTGAATAAAACGGATCCGGGTCAGCTGAAAGTTCAAATGGAATTTTCCTGTCGCGCACTACACGTTTTGCAAAAATCAAAAACGCCGCGGATATCGGAAGACCTATTTCATCACAAACCTTGCCAAACTGCAAGGATAACGCCTCATCCATACGAATCACTACATCCTGCGCCATGAAATTCCCCTCCTTCAAGCAAAGAATATTATTCTGCAAAAATAAAATCGCCAGACGCTCGCACGGATGCGTCAAATCAGCTCGACATACCGCGCCACGGCGTCGCGCCAATCGGGCAGACGAGAGAAGCCCGCATCATCGAGACATTTCTTCGACAGGCGCGAATTCTTGGGTCGCTTCGCCTTCGTCGGATATTCCTCCGTCTTGATCGCCTTCACGCGCGTCTTCTTTCCCGCACAGCGAAGAGCCTCTTTCGCAAGTTCCGCCCACGAGCATGTGCCCTCGTTCGTCGCATGGTAGACGCCGTACTTCTCCGTCACAATCATGTCGGCGAGCAGACGCGCGAGGTCGCGCGTATATGTCGGCGAGCCGATCTGGTCGCCGACGACGGAAAGCTCCTCGTGCGTTTCGGCAAGGCGCAGCATCGTCTTGATGAAATTCTTGCCGTTTTCGCCGAAAACCCACGAGATGCGCACGATGAAGAGTTCGTCGATCTCTTTTTGCGCCGCCTCTTCGCCGAGAAGCTTCGACTCGCCGTAGACGTTGCACGGCGCCTTCTCATCCGCTGGCTCGTAGAAGTCCTCGCCCGTGCCGGGAAATACATAGTCCGTGCTGATGTAGAGGAACTTCGCGCCGACCTCCTTCGCGAGACGCGCGAGTTCGCCCGTCGCCGCCGCATTCACCTCGCGGCAAAGCTCCGGCTCGTCCTCTGCCTTGTCCACTGCCGTATACGCCGCGCAGTGGATGATCGCCGTCGGTCGATGCGCCTCGACGAAGCGGCGCATGGCCGCGAAGTCCGTCAAGGAAAAGTCGCTCCTCGATGCGCCCTTCGCCTCGATGCCGCGCGCGAGAAGCTCGCGCATAACGTCGAAGCCCAGCTGTCCGCTCACGCCCGTGACAAGCACCTTCATAGAAATCCCCTTTCCCTATAGCGAGCACGCCTGACGCGCGGCACACTCATTCCTCCTGCTCCACATCGTCCGCGAGCACGCGCAGCGTCCGAAGCGATGCGTCCGAAGCGCCCGTAACTTTGAGCCCCGCCGCCGCCATCGCCTCGATGTAGCGGCAGACCTCCGCCGTAAAGACCTCGCCCGTGCAGATCACAGGGATGCCCGGCGGGTAGAAGGCGATGGTCTCCGCCGCGATGCACCCCGCCGCCTCGCGCAGGCGGCAGGGGACAGAGCGGCGATAGAACGCCTCGCGCGGTGGGATTGCCACAGGCGGCGCGGCGGGAAGGCGCACGACGGCCTGCGCTTTTCTGCCATCGAGCACAGCGGACGCGACTGCCGCCGCAGCGGGGAGCGCCACTTGCGCCGTCCGGCGCTGCGCCAAAGAGCGCAATGCCGCCAAGAGCCTTCCTACGCTTTCTGCCGTATCGGCATAGGTGAGGAGAAAGAGCACGTTTTGTGCGTCAAAGAGCTCCGCCTCGATCTTGTGCTCATAGCGCAGGATATGCGCGGCCTCTGCGCCCGTCAGGCCGAGTTCCGTGACCGTCACCGTGAGCTTCAGCGGGTCGAGCGCGAATGCTCCTGCGCCTCCCATGCGCTCTTCGCCAAAAGAGAAGAGTCCGGGCGTCGCATTCACCTCGCGCCTAAGTTTCCGCGCGAGCCCCACGGCGCGAGCGAGATGTGCCGCGCCCACTTCTGCCATCTGCAGGCGGGCGATGTCGAGGGATGCCAGCAGCAGGTAGTTCGGGCTCGTCGATGTCAGGAGGCTCATCGCCCGCTGCACGCGCTCTTTTTCGATGCGCCCTTCGCGAAGCAGCAGAAGCGACGCCTGCGTCATCGCGCCGAGGAGCTTGTGCGTGCTCTGCGCGACGAGATCGGCGCCCGCCACGATCGCCGACTCCGGCAAATCGTCAGAGAACGCGAGATGCGCGCCGTGCGCCTCGTCGACGAGGAGCGCCATGCCCGCCTCGTGCACGATCTCGGCGATGGCACGCACGTCGGAGGCGACGCCGTAATACGTCGGCGAAACGAGCAGCAGCGCCTTCGCCTCAGGATGCAGGCGGCACGCCTCTCGCACAGCTTCCGTACTAAGCCCGTGCGCTATGCCAAGCGCCTCGTCAACGATCGGCTCGATGTAGACGGGATGCGCGTCGGCAAGCACGAGACCGCCGAAAACGGAGCGATGCACGTTGCGCGGCACAAGCACGGCGTCGCCCGGTGAGAGAGCGGCCACGAGCATCGCATGGATCGCACCCGTCGTACCGTTGACGGCGAAAAAGGCCGCATCCGCTCCATAGAGCGCGGCGGCGAGATCCTGCGCCTCCTCGATGCAGCCCGTAGGATCGTGCAGATCGTCAAGCTCTTCCATCAGAGAGACCTCTTCTCGAAGGCCTGTTTCCGTCACGAGTTCGCGCAAGAGCGCATGCGCCCCTGCACCCTGCTTGTGTCCGGGCGTATGAAAGGCGAGAGCACCTGCTTCCCGATACGCACACATGGCGGCGGCGAGCGGCGCGCGTCTTTGTCTTTCGTCCGCCGTCACTTCTTCGCAGCCTTTTCGGGCGCAAGCACGTTCGGGCGGAACGGCATGCGCAGATGGATGCACGTTCCCTTGCCGATCTCCGAGATGATGTTGAGTTCCGCGCCGATGATGGCGGCGCGCTCCCTCATGCCGAGGAGTCCGTACTGGCCGTAAGCGTTCCTCGATATGGGATCGTTGACGTCGCGATCGTCGTCAAACTGCTCTTCCTCGCTTGGCACGGCATCCTCTTCTGCATCGGGATCGAAGCCCTTGCCCTCGTCCTTGACCGTGATGGCGAGCGCCGAAGCCGTGTAGAGAATGCGCACCTCCGCCTTCTTGACGCCCGCATGGCGGCTGACGTTGTTCAGGGATTCCTGCACGATGCGGAAGATGCTGACCTCGGCATACTTCGCGAGCTTCTGCTCCTCGCCCTCCACGGCGATGGAAGCATCGAGCATGCCGCGCTCGCGCATCTTGCTGATCAGCTGGCGCAGCGCCGGCTCAAGGCCGAGATCGTCGAGCGACATCGGGCGCATGTCGAAGATGATCTGGCGCATGTCCGTCAGACAGCCGCGAATGTGCTGGCGAAGTTCCTGCAGGCCGCGCTTTGCCTCCTCGGGATCGCGGTCGACCATGCGCTCGATGATCGACGCTTGAAAGATGAGGTTCGCAATGTCCTGCGCCGGGCCGTCGTGCAGCTCACGCGAAACGCGCAGACGCTCCTCCTCCTGCGCCTTGATGATTTGCGCGCCGACGAACTTGCTCTTCTGCGCCTCCTCGATCTGCCAGACGACACCGTTGATCTGATCGCTCAGATAGCTCAAGACCGAGCCGATGCAGATCGCCAGATGTTCCGCCGTCTTCAAGATTTCCTTCAAACCGTGCAGACGAAGTTCCAAGGCGTCGCGCTGCGCACGAAGCTGGCTCTCCTTCTCCCGCGCCACGCTCAGCTCGATCTGAATGTCCTTGACCGACTCGTAATGCTCGCGTATGCGCTCCTCCGAATAATTGCCGAAGTCGCTGCTCGTCTCGGCTAGCTTCTTCTTCTCCCGCTGCTCGATTTCCGAAAGCTCGTCTACCTTCTCGATCGTCTGGCGTGTAAGTTCCCGCAGATCCTCAAGCGTGCGCCGGCTCGACTCAACCTCGCCGCGCGCCGCCTCGTAGATGCCGAAGATCTGCGTCTTATTCGTCTCGATCGTGCTGACTGTATTCTTGAGAATATTATCCAGCGACTTGGCGCTGAGCTTGTCGATCTGAGTGCGAGGAAACTCCGATCCGCTCTTCTCCTGCTCCATAAAAATCGCCGCCCCCTTTTTCCACTAAAGATATTCATTTCATTATATAACAGACGCGGCCTCATATTCAAGGAGTTTGATGCAAACATCAGCGCATATAGCACAAATCGCTTGATTTTCCATCCTGTTGCCGTTAAACTAAGAAGAAGCGCTTTTCTATTTATCTAATCTATTATAAAAATCGCGAGGGAGATCAGATATGAGCATTTTTTCCAGATTCCTGCCCAAGAAGAAGCAGCCGGAAATCAAGAACAATATTCCAAAGGAAAAGGCGAACATCAAGAAGACGTTCGGCGTCTACTGTCACAAGGAGCACGGCACGGAGGGCGACAAGCTGTGCCCCAAGTGCACGGCGCTCCTTGCCACCGTGCTGATGAAGATGAACCGCTGTCCCTACGGCATCACGAAGCCGATCTGCGACCGCTGCGAAAGCCCGTGCTTCTCGAAGAGTCAGAACATCGAATTCCGCAAGATCATGACGGCGAACCAGAAGAGCATGCTGCTGCGCCACCCGATCATGACGATCAAGCACAAGCTCGCGAGCATGGGCGTCGACTACGCGCTCAAGGAACGCGCGAAGAAGGAGCAGCAGAAGGTCGAAGCAAAGGAGAAAGCGGTAAAGCGCCGTGAGGAAGCGCGCAGCAAAAAAAAGAAGTGAGGATCTCCCCTCACTTCTTCGCGATGATGCCCGAAAGCTCCCGCACGCTGTCGTTCAATGCTCCGAGCTTCCCCTCGATGCGCACGAGCAAAAAAGCCGTAACCGCCATCGGGAAGCCGTAGCTGCCGAACGCCGCCAGAAGATCGTTCATCTCATCACCCCCTCGCACGCATACATGCGGCGAGGGGGCTTTTTCATATCACTGCAGATGCGCGAATCCGCATCATTTACAAGTGACTGCAGATTGCAAAGCTCACCGACATGCCCGCATTCCCAAGCGGGCGCATGCCGCCTCTCGCCTCTCGCTTGGGAGGTCTCAAGGATAAAACGGCGCTCCTTCTAGGCGATTCGATTCCGAAGCTCGCCGATGCCCTCGATCTTCACGACGACCTCGTCGCCCGCCTTGAGCCAGCGCCGCTCCTTCTCGGGCATACCGAAGATCACGCCGTGCGGTGTGCCCGTGAAGATGACATCGCCGGGAGCGAGCGTCATGCACTTCGAAATATAGCTGACGATGGCGGCGGGCGCGAAGATCATGTCCGCCGTCGTCCCGTCCTGGCGTATCTCGCCGTTAACGAACGTCCAAACGGCGAGATGCGAGACATCGATCTCAGCGGCGGGCACGATATAGGGGCCAAGCGGCGCGAAGCCGTCGGGCGTCTTGCCGAGCAGCCACTGCGAGGTGCGGCGCTGCAAGTCCCGCGCCGTGAAGTCGTTGCCCGCCGTATAGCCGAAGATGGCGGCGGCGGCCTCTTCCTCAGCTGCATCCTTGACCTTTTTCCCAATGATGATGACAAGCTCCGCCTCGTAGTCAAGCTCCTTCGCGCCCGTGGGCAGGCGCACCTCGCCGCCTGAAGCGTTGAGCGCATTGTTGAACTTGCTGAAGATCGCCGGATATTTGGGCGCCCCGAAGGGAACCTCCGCACGGTGGCTCGCGTAGTTCAGTCCGACGCAGAGGATCTTGCCCGGCGCCGTCACGACGGGCGCAAAGCGCAGACCGTGCGCCAAAGGCTTCGCGTGCTGCAGGACGCTTTCGATCTGCGGCCGGATCTTCTCCCAATCGGCAAAGATTTCCTGCCAACCCCAGCTATAGCCGACGGCGCTGACATCGACAGTCTTCTCTCCGTCGCTCGCACCGATATGCACGGCGCCGTCCTCGGCATAGAAATTCAAGAGTTTCACGATCATTTCCCCTTTCCTGCTTCCTATATACGACAGACTTCTTCCCGTTCCTGCAAAAAATATTTTAGAAAATTCAAAACCGATATTGTATTTTGTCTCCTATCATGATATAATGAAGCCGTAAAGAGGAGAAAGGACGGGCAACGCCAGCGACGAGGACAAGCCTGCATGCAGGTCGGACTCCGCGGGCAGGGCAAGTGCCAGTCAGCCGAAACAGGCTCTTCTCAATATGGTTACACGAAAGGTGTGAGGTTTATTGAGGAATAAGCTTTTCCTTCTCCACCTGAGGGTTTCCGGCTAGGAAGTGCACACTTTGCATACAAATCCCGCAGCGGTGGACTGACGAATGGGCAGCGGCCCGGCAGTTCCGAAGGCATTGCGGAAAAAGGCACAACGTCGGAAACAGCGTGGAGAAGACCGTGGCAACTTTCACCTTGTCGATGCGTACGCGAGGGTCATTCAGTAGATTGCGCAGTCCCCAGATCGGAACCGAGATACCTGCCGAGCCCGGGATTTTGAACGATGACAAGTGATGCATCAAGCTGTGATATTCCATCACAACCGTTCGATCGAACCGCTTCATACAGCATGGAGGCTTCATCGCGGAGCGCCATGCAAGACAATTGAATACGAAGGAAAAGGGTATATGACGATCAAAAGATAAACCCGCCGAGAGAAGTCCCGTGAGACTCCTGCGGCGGGTTTATTGCTGTTTCAATAAGCCCCATGGAAGAAACCGAAAAATTTATGTGATGGAAAACGCCGTAACCTTGCTTATTGTGCTATAATATATATGGTGTTGCTCAAGCGGTAGGCGGTCGATTCTCAGCCCCCGAATGGGGGTGTTGCTCATGGAACTGTACGATTTTTTGTCGTTGGTTTTCCTCGTGACGATTTGCGTCGTTGCGTTAAAGGCATAAGAATAGCCGCCCGCAGTTCCCTAAGCTAAAGGCGGCTAATCTTATTTAGTAGTTTTAGTGCGGGGCTGACCGTTTACCAGCAGCACCTTTTCTATATTTATTATACGACACCATGCGAAATTCGTCAAATCGTCTGCACCGGAAAACATATACCGCACCACCCGGCCTTCGTCAATTTCCCTCATACGTGCGCACGCGCAAATCAAGCCCCCGCGCCTCACACAGTGCACGGCACTTTGCGATTTCTTCCGCGCCCTCGACCTTTTCGACGATCGTCAGGACGACATGCCCCGCATAAGCCTTCATCTTCTCAGCGAAAGCGAGCATCGCTTCGAAGGATTCGATGCCGAACTCGCTTCTCGTCAGCGCCAGATAGCGCTCGGCGTTCGACGCGTTGAGACTGATGGAGACAGTATCAAGGATGCCGCCCGCGAAGTCCGCCGCCGTGTCGCGGCCGTAGACGAGATCCGAGAGGCCGTTCGTATTGACGCGCGTCGGCAAGTCGGGATGCTGCTCCTTGACGAAGCGCAGCAGTTCGATGAGGTCGGCAAGGCGCATCGTCGGCTCGCCGAAGCCGCAGAAGACAACTTCCTTCACATAGTCCCAAGGCGCGGCGAGGAGAGCCGTCTTAACCTCTTCTACCGTCGGCTCTTTGCCGCCGAGCCACAGGCTCATGTCCTCGGGCATATCCTTCATCGTGCGCAGGCAGAAGGTGCACGCACACGGACATTCATTCGTGATATTGACGTAGAGGCCGCGCTTCCCTTCGGGGCGGCGCTTGAGGCTTTCTTCGGGCAAGAGGTACTTGCCGTGATCGACCATGTAGACAAGCATAGATATTTTCCTTTCCAAACGTGTGGATGAATTCCACTCCGTAAAGTAAACAGCTGCCGCAAACGTACGGCAGCTGTTTGCTTTGCAGCTTTCTCAGTCCGCGCTGCGGTCTTTAAGCGGCACGGGGACTTTCCAATAGACGACGGCCATGACGACGGCGAGGATCGCCAGCGCGACAGCAAGTCCCAGCCAGCCGTTCATCGTGAGGCCGTCGACGATGTAGCCGACGACGCAGACGCTGACGACGACGAGCACATAGGGAATCTGCGTCGATACATGGTCGATATGGTGGCACTGTGCACCCGCAGACGCAAGGATCGTCGTATCCGAAATTGGCGACGCATGATCGCCTGCGACAGCGCCCGAGAGGATCGCCGCGACGCAAAGCGCGAGCGCGGGGCTGTCCGTGCCAACGATGGCGATGGCGATCGGAATCAGGATGCCGAACGTACCCCACGACGTTCCCGTAGCAAAGGCGAGGCCTGCGCCGACGAGGAAGAAGATGACGGGCAGGAACGTGATGACGCCCGCATTGGCGCTGACGAGCTGGCCGACGTAGCCGCCAAGGTCGAGGTACTTGTCGCTGCAGATGCCCGAGAGCGTCCACGCGAGGCACAGGATGAAGAGCGCGGGCGACATCGCCTTGAAGCCAAGGATGAAGCTCGTGCAGAAATCATTGAAGGAAACGACGCGGCGCGGCAGGTAGAGGAGTCCCGTAAAGACGAAGGCGATGAAGGAGCCGAGCACGAGCGACTTCGACGAATCGCAGTTCGCGAAAGCCTCGGCGACGCTCAGCCCGTCGTGGATGCCGCCCGTGTAGAGCATGCCGTAGATGCACGCGGCGATGAGCACTGCCAGAGGGAGCAGGAGGTCGTAGATCTTGCCCCTGCCCTCGATCTTCTCCTCCTTGACATCGGCGTACTCGGGCGGAACGTAGAACTCCCGCTCATTCTTGCGGATCGAGGCGCCCATCTCGGAAAAATCTTTCTCCGACCACACGAGGAAGCACATGAAAATGAGCGTCAGCCATGCGTAGAGATTGATCGGAATCGTCTGCAGGAAGAGGCCGAACCCGTCGATGCTGCTGCCTTCAGGCAGCGACGAGCCGACGGCTGCCGCCCAGCTTGATATGGGAGCGAGGATGCACACGGGCGCTGCCGTCGCATCGATGATGTAGGCGAGCTTCGTGCGCGCGATCTTGAACTTGTCCGTCACGGGGCGCATGACCGTGCCGACCGTCAGGCAGTTGAAGTAGTCGTCGATGAAAATGACGATGCCGAGGAGCGCCGTGATCGCGAGAGCACTGCGCCTGCCCTGAATCGTGCGCACCGCCCAGTCGCCGTAAGCCTTCGTCGCGCCCGAGCGCGTGATGGCGGCGACGAGGATACCGAGGATGACAAGAAAGACGAGGATGTTGACATTCGCCCCGACCTTCGCCTCCATGACTGCGAACATCGTGAGGATCGCTTCGAGGACATTGAAATTCGCGTAGAGCATAGCTCCTGAGAAAATGCCGATGATCAGCGACATATAGACTTCCTTCGTCGCGAGCGCCAGCACGATGGTGATGACGGGCGGAAGAACAGCCCATGCCGTTTCTGCCATAAAATCCCTTCCCTTCCATTGGCAATTATGTCCTTCATTATAATACAGATTATTTTCCGTGGCAACGAAAAAAGACGGTGGTTGCCCACCGTCCCATTCTCCTTCATGCAGCCACGGGGCGAATAGGCGACCCGCCCCGACAGAACTCTCTCTGATCCCAACTGCACCCGATCAGCCTCGCCGCAAGACGGCTGCAGCAGCCCGCGCACGATGCACGAACAACCTCCTCGCGAAAGGCGACACGGATTCATACGGCAATGTCCGCGGGAGCGCGAATTACTTCGCATCCCCCTCGCAACAGTTTCGACATCACCGAAATGAACATAGGAAATCTGCCCGAGAGCTTCAAATGCATCGCTCTTCAAAGACCCTTGTGAGGACTGACCTCCGGGCACGACGACGAAAAATCGCTGCCGCCTACAGCCGAAATTTCCCATGTTCGCGGAAAGAGTCCTGAAAGCGGCGGGATTTCCCGACCTCAACCGCCAACTCTTCCGCAACGCTCGTCGGGACGAGCATGGATTCCGGGTGTTTAATGGGTTATATTTCCTAGCGACATAAGGATAACATATCTAAAAAGACTTTGCAACCCCTTTTCAATAAAAATGAACAAATATTTATTATTTTTTATGTCGCTTAATTGAAAATTTTCACCTGCGCTGAATGGAATGCGCTCGGATGAAACATCTTTCGTTCGCCGCAGAAAAGAGGCAGGCGTTCTAGGTCGCACCGCTCATTTTTCAAAACCTCGCTGCCATGCGTAGAGATAGTCGACGATGGCTGCAATCGGCGATCCCGGCACATACGGCGCTGCAGGCAGGGGCGTCTTCACGCTCTGGGACACCTCGCGCGTATCGTACGTCATCGTCGCAGAGCGAAGAATCTGGTAGGTGCGCGCGGCAAAGTCGAAGTGCATGCGATAGGAAAAGAGGCGGTTCTCCTTCGCCTTGATGATGGCGACATCCGCCGTATATTCATGATTGCTGTCGATGGAAATCGTCGTGACATCCACGAAATATCCCGTATCACCGCGAGCATCCACAAAACGCCGCCCCTCGTCCCCGGCAAAGCACACGGAGTTTGCGAGGAGAAGGAGCAACGCTGTCATGCTCAACATCAAGGTAAATTCTCGCATCGAATCGTCTCTTTCCTAAATCCAAAAACAAAAATACTTCCTTATTATAGGGAATAGACAGAGGTTCGTCAAGGGCTGGTCAGAATCATTCCTGTCCCTTTCAATGAGAGGTGAAATTCCAAGGAAGCCACGCCCGCGCCTCAGAGGAATTCATCCGTCGCCAGAAGAAGACCGAAAGCGCCCACGGGGCTTTCGATGTGCAGCCGCAGGAACTTGCTCGGACATGCCTTCGCATTCAAGGCGTGCGCCGTCCGCGGGATCTCCAGATCAAGCTCCAAATCGCGCTCGCCGAGGCGCACGGCGAAAAAACCGTCCAAGACGTTCAGGAACTCGGCGAGACTATCCACCGCGAGATCGTCAAGCTCCGAAAAATCCTCGTGACTGTAGCGGCGAGCGAGCGCCAGAAACACCGCATCGGGCGCTTCAAGTCCCGCGACGAGCGAGACGCCGCCCGTGATGGCCTGCGAGACGAAGCGGCACGGCACGCTCTCAGGAAAAGGCTCCGCCTGCGGCACGACGACGCAGGCGATCTTCATAAAGCGCTTGAAAGCGAGCATCGCGACGCCAACGTACTCCGTGTAGAGCGGCAGTTCCTCGGCGAGCCTGCCTTCCGCCGCACGCTGGATCGCCTCGGACAAAGGATGCTCGCCCGCACGCTTGAAGTCGCCCAAGAGCCTCTCCAGCTCCTCGTAGTCGAGCCTTCCGGCATCCAACAAAACCTGCGCGAAGCGGCAGCCCTCGCCTGCGATTGCCTCGCCGAGGTTGTAAAGCTGCGATGCCGTGAGGACGCCCTCCCTCTCCGCAGACGCGCGAAACTCCTCGCCCGAAAGCGCACCGAGCGAAGCCAGGTCGGCCGCCGTCGCCACACCGTGGAAGAGCGCCTGTACAGGCACGTCGACCTTCGCCGCGAGCATCCTTTCGAGGAAGATGCGAACCTCAGCCGCATCTAAGACGCCGCGATTCAGGAGAAATTGTGGGAAAAGCAGATCATTGCTCATCCAGCCCTGCTTTCTTTCGAATGCGCGTGATGGCATTCTTGATCTGCTCGGGCGTATAGGGCTTCTGGATGAAGTCCAGCGCCCCGAGCTTCAGCGTCTCCATAAGCTTCTCGGGCGTGCCCGCCGACGACAGCATGACGACGGGAATCGTGTCGTCGATTTCCTTGATGACGCGCAGCACCTCGACGCCGTTGACCTCGGGCATGACGATGTCCAAGATCACGCCGTCGGGACGGTCGCCAAGGCTCTCGGCGATCGCCTCTTTGCCGTTCTCCGTCTCTATGACCTCACAATCGAGCGCCTCAAGCTCCTCGCGCAGCTGCTTGCGCAGAAGCTTGGAATCATCGGAAATGAGGATCTTGCACTTTCTTGCCAATCAAAACGCCTCCCATCAATCCGCCCGCCGCACCCGAAAGGGCAGGAAGGCTCTTCCCATGAAACCACTTTTTCTATCATTATAGCATATTTTTCTCTTATATGAGAATATTCTACGGCAAAGTTTGCAAGAAGTTTCTCCTCGTCATTGAAACAACTTCGCAAAGAAAAAGGCGCTGTCCGCTGTTACAGCAGGCAGCACCTTGCAAGCGCAGATGTACGCCCTTCACTCAACCCATGCCGTTGTCAGCAAAAATGGCGGCAAGTTCCGGATTTTCATGCAAATACTTCTCTGAAATGCGCTGCCAATCGTAGCCTGTGATGCTCGGAATCAGGCTTTTTTTCTCTTCCGCCCTCTCCCGCTCCGATAGTTTGCCGTCTTCGCCCTCGCCTGCGTCGCCATCGGCACGGTGCAGTTTGCGCAGACTCTCCTTATACACGGTCATGCCATCCTCAAGGCCGCTCTTCCTCTCGGCGATCAGCTGCGAAAGGTCTGAAGAACGTTCCCTCTCCTCCACTTTCTCTCCCGCACGATCTCCAAGCATGGCTTCAAGCAGCTCTTCCGTACACTTCGCCTTGCGGCTCATTTCCTGAAAGAAGGCGTATATCGCCGTCTTATCGTTGAAATAATCGCCCGCCTTGTCCTTGACCTTCATTGCATCACCCATATGGATGCCAAGGTAGGCGCAATATCGTCGGACGAGGTCGCTGTGTCCATCTTTTTCAAAAAGCTCGATGTTCTTGCCGCTCATCGTCGTGCTGACGAGAGAACGGATCTCGCTTACCAGAGGATTTTCGCCTTTGGGGTCAAGTGCGTCCAAGCGCTCAAGAACGCTGCTCAGATATGGATCGCCTGCCAAGCTGTGCCCCAAGGCCTTCTGATGATGACCATAGGCGTTGAGCTGACGAACGAGATACATCTGGATGTCGGCGCCGACGGCGAGGGGATTTTCAGCCGCGCCACGCAAGACGGCGCCGATGCCGCTCTCGATTCCTCTCATGGTTTCTGCCAGCGAAGCCCGTTCATATTCGGTCGCCCAGTCAAGATCCTCCGCTCGAAGCGGCTTCAGCGGGACAGTGCCGGACATGTCCATCTGCTCTACACTCTGCTTCGCCACAGCATCCTGCATAGCAGCCTCGCTGCCGCTTTGCGTTGCTGTTCCATGCAAGACGGCAAGCCCCCTGCCCTCCTTGCTGACCGATACATGATAAGCCGGCGATCCGGCGGATTTTCCCGGCTCTCCCGCATATTCCTTTTGCTTCTGCATCGCGGCAATCGTTGACTCATGCCCTTTATTTCCAACAAGCCGCTCACTCTGCAGCAAGCCTTTCTTCATCCCGATGGCTCCATCGCCGTTTCCTTGGATCTTCATGCAGCTTCCCTCCTTGGAATTGAAATTCAAGTCGAAACCCTTCGTTTCTTATATCGAATCATCGTTTTTTTTCTTAAATGCGCGTATTGGTCATACACAAACGCAAAAAAGGACGCAGAGCCGTGTCGCTCCGCGTCCTTTCGCCCTCCTCAGGCAAGCTCCTGATCCTCGCTCGAACGGATGTAGACCGCCTTGATCGCCTTGGGGCTGACGCCCTTGACGACGAGCGCGTTCTTCGCGATCATGTCCGTCATGACCGCTTCGGCCTCTGCCTTCGTCAGTCCCGCCTTGGGATCGGCGAGGCTCACGGTCGCCGTCTGCGTGTCCGAGAGCTTGAATACCATCTTCAGTGCCTTTGCCATTTCCTTCACCTCCTCCCTGCAAGCGATGGTTTCGGAGCGACCGCAAGGCCGCCCGCGAAACCGCCGCCTTTACTCTTCCGTCAGCGCGGCTGCGTCCTGGCGCATGACGTCCTTCAGCGTGTGCGACTGCAGGCCGCCGAGGCTCTTGCCGATGGCGAGGAAGTCCTCGTCGCCGAGCGCCGGGTTCACGTTCTGCACCATGCGCTGGCCGTAGGTCGGCAGGCCCTTCTTGTCCGTGCCCGTCTGAACCTTGAGAATCAGCTTCGTCGCCGCTCCCGTTTTCTTGACTGCCATGTCTCTCACCCCCTTTCGCCCCTATACATGCGGCGAGGAAGCGCGATATATCATGCAGATTCAATAGAAAACGAGGGCAGTCGCACAGGAATCCCGTGCGGCTGCCCTCGTTTTCTATTCTGTTTTCCTCATCCGTCAGAAGTGATAGTCAAGCTGGGTGCGCAGGAGCGAGCGGTTGTACTCCGCGCTCGTGCCATAGTCGCGCTTCTGCCTTGAGAAGAGCGTCTCCCACTCGACGTTCTTCCAAGGCACATACTTGAAGCCGACGATCCAGCCCTTCGTGCCGTTCCACGTCGAGCCCCATTCGTCGTCACCCGCGAGCCAGCCGTTCGCGCCGTAGCGCACATAGCGTGCGTATACGCCGAAGCTGCCGACGTCGTCGAGCTTTGTGCCCTTGTAGTTGAGACGCAGCGCAACGCTCTTGTTCTGCTCGTCGGCGTCGGTCTGGACGTAGTCGCCGATAACGCGCACGTTCTTCGCGACGTTCGTCGCCGCGCTGACGACGTAGCCGTAGCTCCTGGGATTCGTCCTGTCGTTGTCCCTGTAGACAGGGAAGACGCGGTGCGTCACCGGATCCGCCTCGTAGTGGTCGATAAGACCCGAGGTATAGCTCTCGTTCTTGCCAAGGCTGCTCCTCGCATAGGCGACGTTGATGTCGAAGTTGTGTCCGACCGCGCCCCAAAGGCCGACGCCGTAAAGGCTCTCCTTATTTCCCGCACCCGTCGACGCCATCCAGAAGCCGCTCGCCGTGAGATTCGTTCCCTTGATGGGAATGCCGAACTGGAAACCGTCCGACTCATTGCCGAAGAGCACGTTCTGGAAGCCGAGACCGCGCCACGCGCGTCCGAGGTTCAGCCACCTGCCGTCCTGCTGCGCTTCGACCCAGATGCGCTGGAAGTTGCCGTCGTGCCCCGACCATGTCTGCTGCCAAGTGTCCGTGCCCAGGGCATTTTCACTGCGCAGGTGGCCATTGTTGTAGTGGCGGTTCGTCTCGCTCTGCGCCTTGACCGTCCAGATGTCGTTGACCTTCATGTCGAGGCGCAGATCCATGTAGAAACGGTTCGCGCTGCGGTCGAGCGTATCGGCGTCGGTGTTCTTGTCGTAGTCGTACTGCGTGCGCACGAAGCCGTGCACCTTGAAGCGTTCGATCGCCTCGCGGTTCTTGCGGATGTCCTCCGTGTTCTGCTCGACTTGGGCGCGCAGCGTGGCAAGCTCCGAGCCATACTCCTTTTCCAGCTTTTCGAGCACCGACCTCGCGCCGATGTCGAGGTTCGACGCCTGCATGGCGCGTGCGGTGATCGCCGCCATCTCGTAGCGGCTCATCGTGCGGTTGCCCTGGAACGTGCCGTCTGTGTAGCCCTCGATGACGCCGTTCTTCGCGAGGTAGTCGAGCGCTTCGTAGCTCCAATGATCTTTGGGCACATCGCTGAAGCTGTCCGCGCCGTCAGCGGCGAACGCAGTCGCGCTCAGCGCGGCGAACGCCAAGGCGAGGAGCGCCGTCCTCTTCTTGTAGAATCTCATCCCTGTCCCTTCCTTTCCGTATGATGCATCCTCCTCTTTCATCATACGAAAAAAACGCCTCGAATACAACGATTTCGAGGCGTTCAGGCTCTATGTACGCAAGTCGTAAAGGGGTACATGCGATGAAACTTGTTGCAGGGACGCGAGCCTTCTCGTCTGGCGTTCAGCCTGCTCCCTGCACTGTCTTTACATCACCTTTTTCCTATGCTAAACTGATAGCAAAGAGCCACGTTTCTCGACCATCTCAGACAGAAAGGAGTCGATTTCCATGACCACTCTTGCCATCGAGCTGGAAGAGCCTACAAGAGAAGCCCTCGCTGCGTGCGCTGCAAGCCAACATATCTCCTTGGAAGAATTTGCGCGCAACATCCTGATCGAACAAGCCGGCTGCTACAATGAAGAAACCATGCAAGCCATCGACGATGTAAACAACGGACGAAATCTCAGCCGCACGTTCAATACAATAGAGGAGCTCATGGAGGAACTCAATGCTTAGGGTTCGCTACCGTAAGCAGTTCAAGAAGGATTTTCGACGTGCCCTTAAGCAACCGGGCCATACGCAAGAACGTTTCCAAGAAGTGCTGTCCTTGCTTGTAGAAGAAGCGCCACTGCCCGAAAAATTCCGTGACCACGCCCTGACGGGAAACTATATCGGACACAGGGAATGCCACATTCTTCCCGATTGGCTTTTGATTTACAAAATCGAATCCGATATCCTCACCCTGACGTTGACCCGCACAGGGTCATACAGCGACCTCTTTTAGGAATTCGCAATCTCACGCCAGAAGCTCCGCCCTCGCGTCACAAGCTCCACGCCGAAGATCTCGGCGATGGTCGCGCCGACGTCGGCGAATGCGGGGCGCGTGCCGAGATCGCAGCCCGCGCGTACCGCCGCGCCATAGGCTAGGAGAGGCACGTATTCGCGCGTGTGGTCGGTGCCGGGCGCACCGGGATCGCAGCCGTGGTCAGCCGTGATCATGAGCACGTCCGTCTCCTTCATCGCCGCGAGGAAATCGCCGAGCCATGCGTCAAACTCCATGACGGCGCGTGCATATCCTGCCGTATCACGGCGATGTCCGAAGACCATATCGAAGTCGACGAGATTGACAAAGGCGAGACCCGTGAAGTCCTCGCCGAGGAGCGATCTCGTCTTTTTCATGCCGTCGGCATTGTCCTCGTTCGTGCCAAGGCTCTTCGTGAGCCCTTTCCCTGCAAAGATGTCGGAGATCTTGCCGACACCGATGGAGGCGAATCCCGCATCCTTCAAGGCGTCGAGCACGGTCGCCGGCGGCTCAAGCGAGAAGTCGTGCCGTCCTGCCGTGCGCTCGTAGTTCGGATACTCGCCGATGAAGGGACGCGCGATGACCCTGCCGACGCCGTGCTTGCCGCACATGATGGCACGCGCCTTGCGGCACGCCTCGTAAAGCTCCTCGCGCGGCACGACGCCCTCGTGCGCCGCGAGCTGCAGCACGCTGTCCGCCGACGTGTAGACGATGAGTGCTCCCGTCTCGATGTGCTCGCGCCCGTAGTCATGAATGACCTGCGTGCCCGAATACGGCTTGTTGCAGATGAGCTTCCTGCCGATGCTCGCCTCAAGCGCGGCGATGATCTCGGGCGGGAATCCCGCAGGGTACGTCGGCATCGGGTGCTCGCCGACGATGCCCGCCAGCTCCCAATGCCCCGTCGTCGTGTCCTTGCCGCGCGAGCTTTCCCGCAGCCGTGCAAACGCGCCGCGCGGCGCAGGCACGCGAAGCGCGGCTGCCTCCGCCGCGTCCTTGATGCCGTCGACAGAGAAGAGTCCGAGCGAGGCGAGATGCGGCGCAGAAAATCCTTCCGAACGCACGAGGCTCAGGAGCGTGTTGCACGCGCCGTCGCCAAAGTCGGCGGCATCGGGCGCCGCGCCGACACCAAGGCTGTCGAGCACGATGAGGAACACGCGCTTGATCTTTTTCAAAGCTCTTCGCCCCTTTCCTTGCGTGCGAAGTATTCGCGGTCGAGGATGCCGAGGATCACGAGGTTTTCGTATACGCCGTCCGTCAGGATCGTCTCGCGGATCAGCCCCTCGCGCACGAGGCCTTCCGACTCGTAGACATGCAGCGCACGCGCGTTGTAGTCCTTGCAGTCGAGCCAAGCGCGATGAAACTTGAGGTCGTCGAATGCCCACGACTTCAGGAGCTTGAGCGTTTCGTGCCCGTAGCCCTCGCCCTTCTTGTCAAGGATGATGCGCGTCCACTCGATCTCCTTCGACGGATTATTGAGCCCCGCGATCATCAGAAAGCCGACAGACTCCAAGGTGTCTATGCGCTCGATGACGAGATGAATCGCGCCCTCGGTGTTGAGCGTCTGGCTATGTACCTCACGCTCCCACGGAATGACGAATTTGCCGTTCTCGGGGCGAAATTCCACTTCGAGGATGTAGTCGAGATCCTTTTCCTCCGCCTGTCGAAATTGCAGGCGCGGCCCTTTCTTCACAATGCCCTGCATACGATGCTCCTTTCTATCGTGTCAAAGCAGACTGTGCATGCGGCCAAGCTCCTGAATGCGCTCCACCGACATTTTCGACACCCGCGCGATGGTTTCCAACGGCAGTTTCTCTTTCAGCATACCGAGAATGAAGGCCGATTTTTCTTCCTCGCGACCTTTTGCGAGGCCTTCCTCGCGGACAGCCTCTTCAAAATCTTTTTGATTCCACTCGAAATTGACCATGTCGATGACCTCGCTTTCGTGCTCCTGCAAAAACTCCTTCATGACGTCATGCTCCATGCAATATCGCATGGCTTCGCGAATCGCCCGCACGCGCTCCATGCCTCCTGCGATATTGGTTTTGATACAATTTAGGAAAAAGCTGTAATCGTGAAGCGGCCGGCTCATGCGCAGCAACATCTTTTCACTTCCATAGGCAATGTTGTGGAAAGTGACCTTGAGTTCCAAATGGATGTCTCCTTCACCTTCCATATAGGCATCGGACAATCTCATTTGCTCTGTTTCCAGCGTATCTTTGCTGCCTGTGTAGAACACATGGAACTCCGGCCTTGGCAAGGGAATCTGCTTGTTTTGGTACAAACTTTTGGCCGGAATATACTGGCGAAGCTGTTCGCAGAGGTAGTAGAGGCAACGCAACGGCATATTCTGATTCAACGTGCTCTGATGCTCCATAAATACCAAATGACGGCCTGCTAGCAGAAAGGATATATCGTTTTTCATTTGTGACAGAAATGTTCCGTCGAGCGTCACAATTCTCACGCGCTCGACAGAGGTGTATGTCCTTCCATGAAGCGCCCCTGCGACATCTCTCAAACGGTCGGCATCATTCATATATGCGCGGAACACCGTATCTTGATATTGACGGCCTTTTGCCATGCGTGTGCTCCTTTCGCTGCTCTCCCTTTATTATACCACAAAAAGCCGCTTCTTTCAGTCAAGCTCCTGCAAAAGCTCTGCGAGCAGCCATTCGGCGAATACGCCTTCGCCTGTGTGCCGCCGGACGTGCGCGGCGTCCTCCATCACGAGCGTCTTGGCGGCGAAGGCGCGGTCGGCTGCGGCGAGGAGCGGCGCGTCAATCGCCGTGTCGCCGGCGGCGTAGACCTTGCGCGGCGAGAAGCGGCGGCAGAGCTCACGGAGCGCCGCGCCCTTCGTGAGCTTGGGGGGAAAGAAGTAGATCTTTCTGCCCGACGGCTCGACGCGAAGGCTCGTCCGCTTTTGGCACTTTTCCGCCTGCGCCTGCGCGTCCACGCCGTCGGCGCAGTAGACGAAGAGGTACGCGTCGTCGACGATGCGGCAGCGGATGAACGCGGCATCGTCCAGATAGAGCGCGTGACAGCGCGCGATCTCTTCCCGTACAGGGGCGATCAAAGCGTCATGCGCCTCGCGCCATGCGGCATCGGCCTCGCCGTTCTTCAAAAGCACCGCGCCGTTCGTCGTCACGGCGTATTCGGGCGCTGTGCCTTCCGGCCACTCGATGCGCCGATACTGCTCGATCGAGCGCGTCGTCACAGGAATCAGCCGCACTTTTTGCGAGACTTCGCGCAGACGCTCGATGGCGAGCGGCGTCATGAAGCCGTGCGCCTCGCCCTTGATATGCTCGACGCAAATATCGCCCTCGCGCTTGTGACTGCGCGAGTAGAGCAGCGTGTTGTCGAGGTCGGAAGCGAATACGATGTCTTTCATTTCAGTTGTCGGCGAGCGAGCGTATGAGTCCGCATGCGAGATAATTCTCCAGCGGGTACTCCACGACCTCGACGCCTTTCTCCTTTGCCAGTTGATAGAGATGACCGAGCCGCGCTTCGTCCGTGCGGCTCTTGACGAGAAGTTTCCACGGCAGGCGGCGCAGGAGGACGCGCGTCGCCTCGCCGATGCCGGGCTTCACGAGGTTGATGTCGCGGATGCCGAAATCGCCCGCGATGCGCTCGACCTCGGCGAGTCCCGACCGATGCGCCGCGCCCTCCTCCCGCACGGGCGGCGCTTCCTCGGGGAAGCGCCTTTCCACCGCCTCGATGAAGTCATACGTCAGATCCTTCTCGCGCAGTCCTTCGTAAAAGGCCGCGCCGTGAAAGTCCGCCTCGCCGATCAAATCATCACGCAGCACCGTGCGGCTCAGAAGCCCCGACACCGTCGAATTCAGGCACGAACTCGCGATGAGGAAGTCCTCGTGCGTGCCGCATTTCTCCGCCACATAGGCGGGATCGGAGAGGACGGCAAGCCCCGCGCTCACGCCGCGAAACTCTGCCGCGTCGTTTGCGAGCTCGCGTGCGATCGCGCCCTTGCCCGTCCAGCCGTCGACAAACTGCAGAGCCTCGGGCGCGTGACGCGCGAGGATGTACGCCATGGCGTTCTTGTCGATGCCCCTGCCGCGAATGATGGAAATGGTGTAGTGCGCGACGTCCGCGCCAAAGCGCCTCTTGATATAGCGCTTGAGCAGAATGCCGATGGGCGTGCCCGCGCGGGCGAGCGAGACGAGCGCGGCGGATGCGCCCTTCTCCTCGTAAATCTTCTCGGCGAGACTCGCCGTCGCATGAGCTGTGATCTCGGCATAGCGCGAGAGCGCGTCGAAGTACGCCTTCAAATACTTTTCCGACGGCTCGTATTCCAAGGGCAGCATCTCCGAGTAATGCCTGCCCGACTGAATGAGCTTTTCCCTCTCTGCCGTCGGCAGAGGGTCGAGCTTTCCCGTGATGTCTTTCAAAAGGATCGTCACGTCGTCCTTCTTGTATGTACTGAACATCGCCCGCTCCTTCCTCGTCATTCGTCGCGGCTCATCAGATAGACGATGTCTGCGCAGCCGCTCTCGCGCAGGGCGCGGGCGATACTCTCGACCACCTCGTGCGCCTCGTGCGTCGTGTCCGAGACGATGACAGCATGGTGATAGGGCCGCAAATTGTAGATGTACGTCGCGCGCTCATCGCCGTAGAAGCTCTTGACCTGCCAGCCCGCCTCGATGGGATAGCCCGCTTCCTCCGAGATGCCGATGGGGCTTCGCGTCGTCGCATGGAAGAAGACGTTCTGCCAGCCCTTCCTCTCCAAGACCCTGCCGACCATAAGACCCGGCAGCATACATTCCTCCGTGCCGAGCACGAGGATCGACTCGTGCTTCGCCCAAGCGATGCGCTCGGCGAGGACGAGTCCGGCGCCCTGCCAGAGGATCGTATAGTCGCCGATCGCGACGCCCGTGCGCGGCGTCGCGTGCTCGCCGAGCGCAAGCGTGCGATAGGGATAATGTCGCGACGGCACGCGGCAGTCCGCCGCCCCGCGCGTTTGAAACGCCGCCGCACGCACCTCGTAGTCTTCGGGCGCAAGCTCTACGAGCGCGACGCACTCGACGCCGCACGCCAAGAGCCGCTCGCGATCGGACGCCGTCAAGCGGTTCAGGACGGACGCCGCGACGAGCCTCTTCTCCCCGAGCGCGGGCAGCTCCTCCTTCATCTGCTCGACGATGTTGCAGAGCGTCCTGCCCGTCGAGATCTCGTCGTCGACGAAGACGACCGTATCCGTCTCAGCGAGCTGCGCTTCGAGCGCATCGACGGCGAGTCGCTGCTCGGGCGCATGGCTGTGCTCCTCCAAAAACTCGATCGTGCGCACATCGGACGGCAATTCCTCGCGCGTCGTCTGCACGTAGAGGCACGCGTCCGCGAGCGACTTCGCGACGACGGCGCCGATGGCGGTCGCCGTCTCGGCGAAGCCGATGACGAGCCTTGCCGCCGGCGCGGCTGCTTTGACCTTCTCGCCGAGCGCTTCCATGAGGTCGAGCGCTTCATGCGGCGCGACGGGCATGTGCTTGCCCTGCAGCGGGTTGACGAGCAGATAGCCGCGCTTTTCATTCCTGTGCCGCCTCGCCACGCGCAGCACTGCGTCTGCCATGTACTTCATCGCGCCCGCCTCACGCCTTGAGTCGCTTCGGCGTCTCAAGATTCGCCACGCGATAGACCTTTTTGCGATCAGGGTACTGCCACGGCTTTTCCTCGCCGAGAAGCTGATGGACGGCGATATCGGGCACGTTGATGCCCGTCGCGAGGCACGAGAGCTGCAAGCCTCCCGACATGCGCGGATTGATTTCCAACAGACAGTACTTTTCTCCGTCACCCTTGAACTGGATGTTGATCGGCACGTCGATCTGCAGCAGGTTCATCATCGTGCGACATTTCTCGACGATCTCCTCATCGAAACGGACTTCCGAATAGCGGTGGTTCGTCTTGAAGCGCGGGATGATGATCTCCTCGCCGGGCGTCCGCAGGCAGTCGACGCTGATTTCCTGCCCTTCGAGGTATGGCATGAGCATGAAGGGCACGGAAAAGTCGTAGCCCCGGACGACCGTGCGCGCCATGTCCCACGTGAGCTTCATGCCGGGCTTGCGGCGCACGTCGCCCGAGCGCAGAAGCGTATCGTCGATGACGCGGAAGGTCTCGGCTCCCTCGTCCTTCGTGAGCTTGTAGCAGACGCGCCTGCAGTGCGGTCGCAGCGTCTCGTAGGCGGCGCAGAATTCCTCGTACGTGCCGGCGATGAGATGCGCGGGCACGAGGGAGGCGTCACGCGCCTCGAAGAAGGCGTACGTCGCCGCCTTGTCGTCGAGAAGCCGCATGATCTTGTAATCGCTGCCGACGGCGAGCTTCGTGCCCGCCGCGAGAAATTCCTCACGATAGCGCGAGAGCAGCGTCAGGGCGCGGCGCGGGAAGAAGACGTCGATATGATGCGCCTTGCAGAATTCCAGGCAATACTCCACATACTCTTCGGAGACGGGAAGCGCAGGCTCCGTGTACCACTCGTCGGAAACGAGACGATAGAGTGCATTGGGATTGGCGCTTGAGCCGACGAACGTGAACTTTCCGGGCGATCCCGCCCGCATCAGCTCGATCAGATGGTAGGCCGTGCTGAACCATTGGTTGAACCATATACGCATAAAGACTTCCCCTTACCTTTTGCTATCGGCGGCGACTGCCGCCCCCTCTTCCTTGACGCCGTAGATTTCTGCGAGCGTCAGCACGCGCTTTGCCCACTTGGCATGCGTCTTGACCTCGTTCATGCGCGTGCCGTCCCAGCTCTTCTTCACGCCCGCCTTCTCGTCCTGCCATTCGGCGATCATCTTCGCATCCTCGTAGTCGGAGCGCTCCGCCTTCAGGCTCTCGAAGACGAACGGGAGCTGCGCGGGATGAATGACCGTCTTGCCGATGAAGCCGTTCAAGCGGTCGAGTTCCAGCTCCCTCTTGAGTCCCGCCGCCCACGCGCCCGCAGGGTCTTCGCCGAAGTAATTCCAGACAGGGCCGGAGACGATGTAGTCACGCGCGAAGATGTTCAGAATGTCGATGAGAATGTCGCGCACGACGCCGACCTCGTAGATCGTGTGCGCGATCGAGCGGCGCACGCCGTAGAGATTGCTGAAATCGTTGCCGCCGACGCGGATGTTCAGCACGTATTCCCTGTGTGCGTCGAAGATCGCCTTGAGCTCGCCGAGGACGGCAGCACGGCTCTTGATGTCGGCGATGGAAGGACTTTCGAGGACGGGCATGAGGTAGCGCTTCTTCGCCGCGCCGTCATTGACCGATCGCATCAGCTCCATGTAGGCTTCGACATTGCCGAGATTCACCTTGGGCAGGACGTAGCCTGTCAGAATGTCGCCCGCCGCGCCCACGAAGTCGAGAAAATGCTCCATGTGATCGGCGGTGCGCACGCGCACGAAGAGCAGCGGCATTTCGCGCCGCTCCTCTTTGCAGGCCTCCTTGAGCGCCGCGAGATTTGTGCGCAGGACTCGCTCGGCGTCCTCGACCGCCGTATCGCCGATCGCGTCCTCCAGACAGAAGCAGATGGCCGTCAGATGCTCATTTTCCCGCCGCTGAATCTTCTCCACGATGTTCTTCTGATTGGCGGGCATATAGAGAAGCCCGCCCACCTTGTACTGCAAGATTTCCCGCTCTCCCCTTCGGGATAAGTCACACGAACAAACGTCCACTATGGCAAAACCTCCATCTTCAGGAAGCACGGCTTCCCGTGCCCCTCTCTATTCCACGCTGAGTCCGTAGTCCTCGCAGAGTCTCGCGAGTCCCGCCTCGTAGCCCGCGCCGACGAGCTTGAGCTTCCATGCGCCGCGATGGCGGTAAATTTCCGCCGCGTTCACCGTCTTCTCACGCCGCAGGGCGTCGAGATGAAAGCTGTACTTCGGCACGCCGTCCTCCGCGAGCGTCAGGCGCGGCGCACGCACATGCGAGAAATCCCTGCCCGTGCCATCATCGTAGACTGAGAAGCACAGGACGAGACGCTCGACGGCCGCGCCGACCTTGGCGACGTCGACACTCGCATTGGCGACGTCGACACTCGCACCGACATTGCCCACCGTATTCACTTCGATGCTGCCATCGTCCGCGCGAGCGTTGCCGAAGAAGATCAAATCCTCGTCGCCATGTACGCGCCCGCCCGCATAGAGGCGGAACACGTAGGCGTCGACCTCGACGCCCGGCTCGCGGCCTTCGTCCTCGTAGCGGAAAGCGAGCTTCTCGCTTCCGGCAAGCCGCAGCCGCTCGCCGCGCACGAGCTGAGGAAGCGGCGGCTCGGGGCTTCTCGCGCGTCTTTCCGGCGCACCCGCACGCGCCTCGCCCGCGATGAATATGCGCCGCTCCTCGCTCGCCGAGCGCATGCTGAGAGCGCCGTAGACGACCGAACCGGCGCGCATCGCGGGAAGCGTCAGAAGGAAGCCGCCCGCCCCCGCCGGCAAGACCTCGGGAGAAACGCGTGCATCCGCGATCTCCGCCGTCACGCGCACCTCTGCCTCAGGCGATGCGGCGACGGCAAAGCTGTTCTCGCACTCGGGCGCGAACGCGCCGAGGTCGATGAACTTCGGCAGCGCCGCCAAGGAGCCGTCCGCCGTGCTCATTGCACTTTCGCCCCTCGCCTGTTCCCTTTCCATCGCATCCGCCTCCTGCGTCGGATTTCGGCAGACTCCCGCACGCGGCTAGGAACTCCACTTCAGAGCCGCGCCCGGAAATTGCCGAAAAGAACACCCCAAAAACGGGAGGCGCAAGGCCTCCCGTTTTTTTCCAATGCTTTGTCAGACATTCACGCCGTACGCGCGGCAAAGGGCTTCCAAGCCGCCCTGATAGCCCGCGCCGACCGCGTTGAACTTCCACTCACCGTTGTGCCGATAGATCTCGCAGACGACGAGCGCCGTCTCGACGGAGAACTCCTCCATGAGATCGAAGCGCAGAACCTCCGTGCCCTGCATATCCTGCGCGTTCGCCATGCGCGCGACGCGCACGTAGGCGTTCGACACCTGTCCGAAATTCTGCTTGCGTACCTGCGCCTCGTAAATCGTCACGGTGATGGCGATCTTGTCGACGTCGGGCGGCACTTTCGTAAAGTCGATCGTCAGAACCTCGTCGTCGCCCTCGCCCTCGCCCGTGAGGTTGTCGCCCGTATGATGCACCGAGCCGTCCGGGCTGTCGAGATTGCCGTAGAAGATGAAGTCCTCGTCCTTTCGCACCTTGCCGTTCGCGCCCAAGAGGAACGCCGAGGCGTCGAGGTCGAAGTCCGCGCCGCCGTCGTACTGGTTGACGTCCCAGCCGAGGCCGACGAGCGCCATCGTCATGCCCTTGTCGAGGCTCACGCGCTGTCCCTTGGAAAGATTCACCGCCATGTCATTTTCCTCCCTTTCTCACGATCTCCTGAATCCACGTCTCAAAGCCCGACGGATTCCTCGTCTGGATGAGCACGGGACCGGGCCCGCGGAAGCGGCACACGAGGCATTCGCCCGACATGACGCTCGAAATCCAGCCGTTCGACGCCTTTTCGATCTTGTAGTTCATGTAATCGGGCCATGCGACGAGGTGGCCATTGTCCACAATGACCTCCTCGCCCGCTTCGAGGTTCAACACGTGAATGACACCGTAGCTGCTCAAGAAGGCGATGCCCTTGCCCGTGAGCTTCAAGAGGAAGAAGCCCTCCTGCGAGAAGAATCCCTGCATGAGTCCCTGCATCTTCGAGTCGATGTTGACCGTCTCCTCCGCTGCGAGGAAGCCGCCCTTCTGCACGATCATGCCGTAGGAGCCGTCCAAGGCGACGTCCATGATGCCGCCGGGCAGCGGATGCCCGAAGAGCACCTTGCCCGCGCCGCGCGAGGCGACGAGACGCTGCAGGAAGAAGCTCTCGCCCGTGAAGACGCGGCGCATGATGCCGCCGAGCACGCCGCCCTCCATCTTGCCCTCGACGTCAACGGTCGCATCCATCGCGATCATCGCGTCGGATTCCGCTTTGATCGCCTCGCCGTGGCGCAGCGAGCACTCGACCACGGGAAAAGCCTCCGGATATAAGATCTTGTATTCCATCATCGCACCCCTTTCGATGGCAAGAAGCTGTGCACGAGTCCGAGAGACTTATGCACAGCCCCCTTCTCTCGCCTCCCCCGAGGGGAAGGCTCGCCCAACAAAAGAATGCGCTTATACGTTGACGCCGTAAGCCTTGCCGAGTGCGCCGAGGCCGCCGCTGTAGCCCGAGCCGATGGCGTTGAATTTCCACTCCGCACCCTGGCGGTAGAGCCTGCCGACGACGACCGCCGTCTCGATGGAGAAGTCCTCGCCGAGGTCGAAGCGAATGAGTTCCTCGCCCGTCACCTCGTTGACAACGCGAATGAAGGCGTTCGACACCTGGCCGAAGTTCTGCTTGCGCTCATCGGCCTCGTAGATCGTGACCGTGAAATCGATCTTGTCGATGGAAGCCGGCACCTTCGAGAGATCGACCTTGATCTGCTCGTCGTCGCCCTCGCCCTCGCCCGTGAG
>ERZ773035.589-NODE-589-length-29231-cov-7.310666_pt1 | contig 29231 bp, 23 predicted proteins | sample MGYA00511487_ERZ773035 | MGnify/ENA primary metagenome ERZ773035 (study PRJEB29015, sample SAMEA2737985) | human oral metagenome | biome: human oral; feature: human-associated habitat; material: dental | place: China | collected 2024 ...
CAGTCGTCCCCGAATTTTGCATCAACGCGCCATCGGCTTCATCTGGTGAGTGTGCTCTTTTGCCGGTGAAGGGCCTGATGGCGGGGTGGGGCGCAGGGCTTGCCGGCCGGGGCTGGACCGTAGCGAAGGGGGCGCAGGTGGGGGCCGGCCAGCTCGCTCATCGGACCGGGTCGTGACGGCAGGGCGGCATGGGCAGCATGCAAGAAGCCGCGGGGAAAGCCATGGCCCCCTGGGGGCAGCTTCATTGTTCCGATTCACGAAACGGTCTGGTGAGGAATCCCCTTCTTATGACTGGCATCGTTCGCCCCGATATTTGGTCCATGCAAACGCTCCTCCTGGAGGGCATCACGATGACGGCAACGACTTCCCATACTCCGAACACCTCCGTGAACCCCATGTCCGGCCTGGCCACCGCCCCGGGTAGCGCCGCTACCGCAGGCAACGCTGCCGCTTCGGGCGCGACCACCACAGACATCGCCACCACCCCCAAGGCCGTGATCCACGTCGGCGACAAGCCCCCGCGCCACTGGGTGGGCGACGGCTTTCCCGTGCACGGCATGTTCGACTACGGGCAGGGCGCCGAACAGCGCAGCCCCTTCCTGCTGATGGACTATGCTGCCCCCACATCCTTCACCCCCAACAGCGGCCATCGCCGGGGCGTGGGCGCCCACCCGCACCGAGGCTTCGAGACCGTCACCATCGTCTACGACGGCGAAGTGGAGCACCGCGACTCCACCGGCGCAGGTGGCGTGATCGGTGCCGGTGACGTGCAATGGATGACCGCCGGTGGCGGCATCATCCACGAAGAGTTCCATTCCGACGCCTACAGCCGGCGCGGCGGCCCTTTCGAGATGGTGCAACTCTGGGTGAACCTGCCCGCCCGCGACAAGATGACCCCGGCGCGCTATCAGAGCATCACCGCCGACACCATCCCGTCCGTGCCGCTGGCCAATGGGGCAGGGCAGGCACGCATCATTGCCGGCAGCTTGGAGGGACACACCGGCCCGGCGCAGACCCACACGCCCATGAATGTCTGGGACGTGCGCCTGTCGGCCGGCACCGAGGCCAAGCTGCCCCAGCCGGCCGGCTGGACAACGATGCTGCTGGTGCAGGCCGGGACCGTGCGCGTCAATGGCCATGCCGTGAGCGAAGGGCAGCTGGTGACGCTCTCCCGCGAGGGCAGCGGCCTGACGCTGGAAGCGCTGGAGGGCGATGCCCGCGTGCTGCTGCTGGCCGGTGAGCCCATCGACGAACCGGTGGTGGGCCATGGCCCCTTCGTGATGAACAGCCGCGACGAGATCCGTCAGGCCATTGCCGACTTCAACAGTGGGCACTTCGGCAACATGCCCCGATGAACACGTGCCGTCCGGGCAACAATCTCCGGACCGTCGCCGGAACGTGGTAATGTCAGCGCTGCCATAGATTGATATTTGTCCAGGGCCCGTCCTGCCGAAGTGGGCCCTGTTCCCTGGAGATGACCATGAAACTCTTCTACCTGCCGGGCGCCTGCTCCATGGTGCCCCACACCGCCCTGCAATGGATCGGCCAGCCCTACGAGGCCGAAGCCGTCACCCACGCCCAGATCAAGGAACCCGCCTACCTGGCCATGAACCCCCAAGGGGCCGTACCGCTACTGGTGGACGGTGACCTGGTGCTGTCACAGAACGTGGCCATCCTGGCCTACCTGGACGCACGCTTCCCCGAAGCACGGCTGCTTGGCAGCGACACCATCGAAGGCAAGGCCCGCGCATGGCGCTGGCTGGCCTTCCTGAACGCCGACGTCCACAAGGCCTTCGGCCAGCTCTTCCGCACCCCGCCCTGGGCCGAGGACGAGACCGTCAAGAACGCCATGCAGCAGGCCGCCCGCGCCCAGATTGCCGGCATGCTGAAACAGGCCGACGACCAGCTGGCCAACCACGCCTGGCTGGGCGGCGAGGAAATCTCCGTCGCCGACATCTACCTGTATGTCATCCTGCGCTGGGCCAACGGCCTTTCCGTGGACCTGAGCCAGATGAAGCACCTGAACGAGTTCCAGAAACGCGTGGCCGCCGACCCGGGCGTGCGCGAGATCTGCGCCCAGGAGGGGCTGCAGCCGTGATGGCTGTCCAAGGTGTCTTGGGCGGGTAGTAGGCTGATTGAAGCAGCGAGGGCGCATCTGTGGATGATGCGCCCTTTGTTCTTTTCTGGCGGTCCACGCCGGCTGAAGGTCAGCTCAGCCTTCTACGTTGGCAAGCTTTTCCTTCCTCGCAGAGGCCTGTCGGTGAAGTTCATGTGTCATGGCTTCGCGAAGCAAGGCATTCAGCCTGGTCTGATAGCCTTCCCCCTGGCTTTTCAGCCAGTGCAGTACATCCGAGTCGATGCGGATGGTGACCTGTGTCTTGGTCGGACGGAAAAAGCGTCCCTGCATGGCGTGCTTCCAGCCTTCAGCATCCAGCTCAGGCGCGTCACTCAGATCAATCTCGCTGTCCGGGCGCTCAGCCAGAGCCCGCAGTTCTGCCGCACGCTTTTCAGTCATGGGAGGGATATCAGCCGAAGTCTTTCGCACGATACTCATGGTATTGCTTCCTCTCGTTACGGGTTGCAAGTCGAGCGCTGATGATGCGGATGATCTCAATGCCAGCCTCATCGTCCCATACGGTGTGGGCGACGAGAAGAAGGGTGCTTCCATAGGATTCGCCTATGGTCTGCCAACGCTCTTCACCGTTCTCGATTCGATCCAATCGCATGAGGCGATGGGGATCGTCGAAGACGTGCGTTGCATCGTCAAAGGTTACGCCGTGCTTGTGGCGGTTGCTTTCGGCCTTTCTGTCGTCCCACTCGAAGTGACGATAGCTCATCTTCGATCCTGTTTGTAGTTACATAATTGTAGTGCGCCTTGAACGCTTCATCCAGTCCGGTCTACTGTCTACTGATCGAAAATGCCGAAGGCGAGAGGGATTTTGATAGAATTTCACAAATCTTCGATCAGGCCTCCCTGCGGATCATGGCCAGCGCCATGCTCAACTACTTCAGCCAGACTGGCCACGACATGTATAGCGCTCCCTTTGGCGACACCAAAGAAGAGTCCTATGCGCTGATCTTTCTGCCCCAGAACCGCAAGGCCATTCTGAAGTCCTACGAGCTGACGCTGGTCGAGTAGGGCAGCAGCATGACGGGCTGCAACCCAGGCGGCTGTCGATCCACCTCTGAACCAATAGCCGAAATTCAGCCAAACCTCACCCGGCTCCAGCAGGCCGTAGACGCCGAAGCGCTGGCTTCGGCTCTCCAGGCCACCGGGAAGCGCAGGATAAGGCTTCATTCCTTCTTGATCCCCCGTCTGTTCTCTTTCCGATAAAACCTGTACAACCAGCCGCAAGCGATCAGATACAGACCATAGCAGAAAAGGCGTTCAAGCCAGGCCTCGGTTCGCCAGTATCTCAATGCCACAGAAAATTGTTCGGGTGGTGAAACAACTACTTGCTGTTTTCCGTCTTCCAGAAATTCAATCCTGCTTATCGCCAGGCGCTGTAAAGTGCCTTTGTAATGCAACGGCGTGTAAAGACGGACGCCTTCAATGCTGATGATCTTTTTCGGGCGATGTTTGTCGAGAAACTGGTTTCCTTGCTCGTCAAGAAAACGGGGGGCGTTCACGGAATAACTCCGCCCGCCATGTTCCAGGCCGAAAAAGGCAGGTCGTGCCGGCGGGGTGTATTTGATGTTGCCACTCAAGTGTACGGCTTCTTCGCACATGGGCTGGAACAGGCTCAGTACCAGCGTACTGCCCAGCAAGACCAGCAGAACACTCAGCAGTATCACGGCCACAATCAACTCAGGTTTGCTTATTCTGGGCATCACGCTTCCATCGTCCATTCATGTCGATTGCAAGCCGTCGTTCCGATATCCCCATGCTTCATGGAGTCTTCCAGCGGATTGTGCAAAGAAAAAGCCCCCGAAGGGGCTTTTTCTCATGTCAAATGACAAACCATTCAGCTATCGAACAACACCTCAGAACCGATAGCTGACATTCAGCCGGACATCACGTCCGGGTTCCGGCAGGCTGGAGACGCCGGAGCGCTGGCTGTGGCTCTTGTAGTACTTGTTGAACAGGTTGTTGACCGCGAAGTTGACGTTCAGGTCGTCGGTGCCGAAGGGTTTCCAGTTGGCGTACAGGTCGTTCACGCCATAGCCGCTGCGGCGAACCAGTTCGGGCGTGGCAGAGGAGCCGCGCGAGCTGGGGATGTAGCCGGCGCTCTGCACGAAGCGGCCGCGCCAGCCCACTTCCACGTTGGGGTTCTCCAGCTGGTAGGCCAGGCCGGTGGTCCAGGTGCGACCGATGGGGATGGCGGTGCTGGTCGAGTCGGCCACTTCGCCGTCCAGTTTGGGCTTGCTGTAGGCCACGCCGGCGCGGGTGGTCCAGTGGCCGAAGGCGTAGGCGGCGCTCAGTTCGTAGCCGTGGTTCTTCAGCGTGCCGCTGTTGAAGAGGCGATAGTACGAGGCCGCCTGGCGACCCTGGCAGGGGGTGCCGGCCGCGTTGATGCACTGGTAGTCCTGGTGGTTCTTCGTGTTCTGGTGGAACACGGTGGCGGCCAGGCGCAGGGCCTGGGAGGGCGTGTAGGTGACGCCGGCTTCCAGGGTGCGGGCGCGTTCGGCTTCCAGGTTGTTGTCGGCAATGACGCGGCGACCGCCGGCCAGCATGGCTTCGTACAGGCGCGGGCTGCGCGTGGCGTAGGACAGGCCGGCGTTGAACGACACCTGTTCGTTCAGGTCATAGATGGCGGCAATGCTGGGGTTGATCTGGCCGTCGGAGACTTCGCTGCGGCCGGAGGTGCGCATCTTGAAGTGGTCGTAGCGCAGGCCGGTGGTGAGGGTTACGGGGTGCAGGTTCCAGATGCCTTCGGCGTAGATGCCGGTGTCGGTCTTGCGCTCGTTGACGGTGTCGATGGCCGTGCCGTCGGTGGACAGGCGGGAGCCAGGCTTGGACTCCTGACGGCGCAGGTTGACGCCGTATTTCAGGATGTGCTCGTTGAACAGGTAGCTGTCCAGGTTGATGTTGGCGCCCTGGGTTTCCACTTCACTGGCGCCAAGCAGCAGGGTACCGGAGCCGGCGCGCGGGAAGTTCTTCATTTCGGCGCTCATCCGGTAGACATCGGTCTCGATCTTGTCCACCGGGCCCAGGCCGCGACCGGTGTAGGCCAATCGCGTGGTGTCCTGGGTGTAGATGCGGTAGCGCGGGGCGTTGTTGGCCTCGTTGTTGTCCTGCGAGAAGTCGAATTCTTCGCGCAGGGCGCGCACGCCGTGGGTCTTTTCCTGGCGGTGGCTCAGTTCGATGCGGTTCTGCTCGTCCAGCGCATAGCCGAACTTGGCCAGCAGGCCGCGCTGTCCCAGGGCGCTGTTCTGCACTTCGCGCTTGGCGCTGCCGCCGGACTTGTAGTTCTCTTCCTTCGTCCAGTTGGCGTTGACGAGGGCATCCAGTGCGCCGAACTGGCCATAAGCGGCCACGCCGGCACCGCGGCCCTTGTTGCTGCTGAAGCCGCCGTTGACCTTGAAGCCCAGGGTCTGGCCGGGACGCAGCAGGTCCTTGGCCGAGGCGGTGCGGGCCACGATGGCGCCGCTGGTGGCACCAATGCCGGCCGAGGCCGAGCCGGTGCCTTTCTGCACTTCGATGTCCTTGATGAGGGCCGGATCCAGCAGGAAGCGGCCGTTATGGTGGAACATCTGCGTGTCGGAATAGGTGTTGTCGACCTTGATGTCGATCTGGTCCTGACCCATGCCGCGGATGGTGACCCACTGCGAGGTGCCGTTGCCGCCGCCGAAGTTGATGGAGGGCTCGGCCGAGAGCACTTCCTTCATTTCATTGGCGGTGCTTTCTTCCAGCGCCTTGAAGTTCACCTTCTCGGTGGAGGAGGCCGCCTTTTCGATGGCGTAGATGGTCTGGAGCTGGGTTTCGGTGGGGGCGGCGGACTGGGCGTGCGCAAAGGTGCTGATGAGCGCCAGCGGCACGGCCTTCAGGCCGAGAGAGACGCAGTGTGAACGGAGTTTCATGTCTTGGGCGTCGGAACGGGGTGGAATGGCCAAAGGCAGCCCACATGGGCTGCACAATGTGTCAGCGCCCAAATATAAGTGCAATTCTCGTTTACATTGCGCTTCTCTTCATGCGGTTCACGCAGACATGCCCCGTTTCAGCAGCCACTGGCTGAACGGCCAGTCCACGCTGTCCAGCAGGTTCTTGGTGATGAGCCCCAGTTCGGTGTCCCCTTCGATGCGCAGCTTGCGGTTGAAGAACAGGGTGTCGGGGTCTTCCTCGCGCATCATCATGCGCAGGAAGTCGATGCCGTTGGCGGCCAGTCGCAGGTCGGGGGCGCCGTCGTAGTCCTGGTCCATGAACTTCTGGTCGTCGGCGCCAAAGCGCACCTTGATGCCGGCGTCCAGTACGTCGATCTCGAACTTCCTGCCGGCAAAGAGGCTCATGTCGGCGGGCAGCAGGCCTTTCTTCAGCATGGTGTTCAGCGCCAGCACCAGGGCAAGGCGCGGCGGCCGGCCGGGCAGGTGGGCCACCATGCGGCTCACCCAGGCGGGGGCGATGATCTCAGGCAAGGGCATGGCTTTCCTCCTTCAGGGCCTCGATGCCGGGCAGTCCGCGCCAGTAGCCGTCCACCGGGGTGCCCACGGCCAGGCGGGTGAGTTCGGGCTGCACGTCGGCCCAGGTAGCCTTGCCGTCCAGCACGTCGCGGTGCAGGCGGATGATCTCGGGCATGTCGTGCAGCTGGGGCGAGAGCCGCAGCAGGCTCACGCCCATGGCCTGCAGTTCCTGGTGGTGCGGCAGCAGGGTCTGGCTGCCGTAGGACATGGTCTGGATGCCGTTGATGGTCAGGAACGGCTTGCCTTCGCGGGTCTTCAGCACCAGGCCGTCCTCATGGTCCAGACAGCGGAATTCGCAGTGGTCCTTGTTGAGGTTGTAGTGGCGGGCGGTGAAGCAGCGCGACGAGTAGGCCAGCGGCATGCGGCCCCAGCCGAACAGTTCGGTCTCGATGCCTTCGGTGGCCGCCAGGATGGTGGCCAGCTTGTCGTGGCTGAGTTCGGTGGGGGGCACCCAGCGGAAGGCGCCCAGCTCGCGGAACACGCCCAGCGTGGTCTCGTTGTAGATGTTGAGACTGGCGCCGGCCACGAAGGGAATGTCGTGCTCTCGGGCCAGCCGTACCGCCCCCATGTCGTTGGCCTCGACCTTGAAGCGCTCCTGTCCGGTGATCTTGCGCAGCCGCCGCAGGTCGGTCTCGCTTTCCAGCAGCACCTGTGACGACAGGATGACTTCCTTGCCGCTGTCGGCCAGGTTCTCGGCCAGGCCGTACCAGTCGGCAAAGCGCATCTTCTGGCGGCGCGAGCACACGACTTCACCCAGATAGATGGTGTCCACCGGGGCATCCAGCATCGAGACATAGAACTCCAGCAGTGTTTCCTTCTGCCAGAAGAACTGGATGGGACCCAGCGACAGCCGGATCGGGTTCCGGGATTGGATCGGTTCGCTCATCGTGCCTGTCTCCTCATTTCCACGGCCGGTTGTAGGCGCCCAGGGTGGTCTGGTGTCCTTCGGATACCTTGCCCAGGGTCTTGTTCCAGAGCGGATCGACCCGGAAGTGTGACGGGTCGGCCGCGGCAGCATCCAGCGCCTTGCGCAGGGTGTGGGTGACCTGGGCGGTGTAGGTGGGGCTGCGCTGGCGGCCTTCCACCTTGATGGCGGCCACGCCGATGCCGATGAGATCGGGCAGCATTTCCAGCACGTTCAGGCTGGTGGGCTCTTCCAGCGCGTAATACGTGGCGTCGTTCACCTCGAAGCGCCCCTTGCACAGCGTGGGGTAGCCGGCCGGTTCCTGCGGGTTGTAGCGGTCAATGAGGACGTGGTTGAGCCGCACGTCCATGCGGTCGGGAAGCTGTTCCCACCGCACGGCCTTGGCGGGCGAACACACGCCCTGCATGTTGGGCGATTCGCCCGTGGCGTAGCTGGACAGGATGCAGCGGCCTTCCACCATCACGCACAGGCTGCCGAAGCCGAATACCTCGATTTCCACGTCGGTGTTTTCAATGACGTGCTTGACCTGGCTGAGGGTGAGCACGCGGGGCAGCACGGCGCGACGGATGCCGAACAGCTCCTTCATGAGGTTGATGGCCTCGTAATTGGTGGCCGACCCCTGCACCGACATGTGCAGCCGCAGGTCGGGGTGGCGGTCGCGGGCATAGGCCATGATGGCCGGATCCGCCACGATGATGGCGTCGGCGCCCAGCAGCACGGCGGTATCGACCGCAGTATGCCAGCGCTTTACTTCACCTGCCTGGGCAAAGGTGTTGATGGCCATGAGCACCTGGCGACCACGCGCATGGGCATAGGCCACGCCTTCCTGGGCGGATTTCATGTCGAAATTGAGCCCCGGGAAATTGCGCGCATTGGTGGCGTCCTTCAGCCCCATGTAGACCGTGTCCGCACCATTGTCCACCGCCGTCTTCAGGGCAGGCAGGTTGCCCGCAGGGCACACCAGTTCCGGAATCCTTCGCATTATCTCTCCCTGTAATTTCGACGGTGAAAGCCTGTCGATCATAGTGCAGGAGTATTTTCGGCTCAAGGCATGGCCGTTGATCCGGATCAAATGGAGGGAGTTATATGCGGAAATCTCATTTATTAACTGATGATCGATAGGGAAGTTAAGTTGTGATTGATCGTGATGTTATGGTGAGGTCGGTTTGAATATTAAGGTGTGATTGATTAGTGTGTTGGGTCGTAGTGGGCTGGAATATTAAGCTGTGATTGATTTGATAATTGGGTGACGGGTGACGGGTGACGGGTGACGGGTGACGGGTGACGGGTGACGGGTGACGGGTTACTGGAGGTGTGGTGGGCGAGGTTACGGCATTCGCCCGCTGGAAGGGTCTGGCGAGCGATGCAGGGGCAGAGGGGCGTGTGGGCGTCGAGCCGTCTGAAACCGCGTGAGGGCTACGGCCGAGGAGGAGGGGCGCGCAGGCGTTGTAGAGCTTCGGCACGTTTTGCTCAGGGTTGTGCTGTGCTCAGCTTCCGTGTGGAAGGGAAAGGGGAGGCCATATCCCTTGCCGCTCGTGCGCGGCTGCGCGCGTGCGTGACTGGTAGTAGGGGGCCTGGCAAGGCAGACACGGCGCCAGAAAAGCAAAAGGCCACCGCGAGGGTGGCCTTCTGGAATTTGGTGCCGGTGAAGAGAGTCGAACTCCCGACCTTCGCATTACGAATGCGCTGCTCTACCAACTGAGCTACACCGGCTTGGTGTTGAGCCTGCGATTCTAACCCGAAACCGGGGCTGTTTGGCAAGTCCGTCGAATGCAGGCCTGCAAGCGTGCGGCTGGGGCGAGACAGTGGCAGCGTGAATGGGCGTTTCCGGGCGATCGGCGGGCCTGGTTCCTTGCACGTGTTCGATGGCCGCCCGGTGTGATGGGCACCGGGGGCCGTTTGATTCTGGCTATGGCCAGCCCCCGTTCACGTGGACCGGCAGGGAACGGCAGCGCAGGGAGTCAGCGCCGGGGTGTGCCTTCGACATCGATCGGCGCTCTGGCCAGAAAATCCGCTACCGTCGGCCACTGCAGCCGCACGCGCAGCTCGCGCTTCAGGCGGCGGGTGTCCAGCCGGCGGGATTCGCGCATGAAGCTCATCCGCACTTCGGACAGGGTTCGGGTCAGTTCAGCCCGCGACTGACGCGGGGGGCGGGGCAGGCCCAGGCGGTCGGCCACCTGGTCCAGGTAGTCGCCCAGGGTCATCTGGCTGTCGTCCACGGCGTTGATGACGCGCTGGCGCGGGCCACGCAGCAGGGCGGTGCGGGCAATGCGGGCCAGGTCGTCGGCGTGGATGTGGTTGGTGATCACGTCGTCGGCCGGAATCAGGGCCGGTACCTGCTGGCGCAGGCGCTCCACAGGCAGGCGGTCGGCGGCGTAGATGCCGGGCACGCGCAGAACCAGGGCGGGCAGCGGCGGCTGCTGCAGACGACGATGGCGCGCGCCAGAGACGCGGGCACTGTTTCGGTGGGGGCTGTCCGGGCGTGCGCTGTCGGCGTGGGGGTGAGCAGCGCGAGGGCTGCTGGCGTTGGAGCCGTCAGGGCGATGGTTGGAGCCGTCAGGACGATGGATGCCGAAGCGCACCTGCTGTTCGGCATCCACCCGGCGGCGTGCGCGGTCGGTCAGCGGGCGCAGCGTGTCGGTCTCGCGGGTGAAGGCGCCGCCCCGGTCGCCATAGACGCCGGTGGTGGACAGGTAGACAAGGCGCGGGGCAGGGGCGTGCTGGCTCCGGCTCCGTGCCTGGGCGGCGGGCGCGGGTACGGCAAGCAACGCAGCCGCTGACCGGGTGCCCAGACGGTGGGTGCGGCCCGGGCGGGAAGTCGTGCGGGTGCGCTGGCCACGCGCCCGGGCCAGCGCCTGCAGCCAGCCCCGTGTCAGCCGGTCGGTCACGTCGCCGTCGCGGCTGGCGGGCGGGGCGGCGTGCAGGATGTGGGTGGCCCAGCGGGCAAGGCGGTGGGCATCATCGGCCTGCATGGCCTTGGCGCCGGCTGCGCGGATCTTCTGCAGGGTCTCGTCGCTACGTGCCACACCGATGACCTGCCAGCCGTGGTGCAGCTGCTGCACCACGCGCTGGCCGATGTCGCCGCAGCCGATGATCAACAATCGTTGACGGCGGAAACGCCGGGGAACTGGGCGATAATGCCGGGTTTGGCCTTTCTTCTGGATCATGCGCCAATCCTTACGGGGGAACTGACATGACTTACAACGTGACGATCTCGCCCAGCGGCCGCCAGTTCAAGGTGGACATTGGCACCACGGTGCTGGAAGCCGCGCTGGACCAGGGCATTGTGCTGCCTTATGGCTGCAAGGACGGCGCCTGTGGGGCGTGCAAGTCGCTGGTGACGGACGGTAGTGTAGAGCAGGGCAAGCATCTGCCGTCGGCACTGTCGTCGGAAGAGATGACGCAGGGCTATGCGCTGCTGTGCACGGCCACGCCCACGTCGGACCTCACCATCGAGGCGGCGGTGGTGGACGGGGCCAGCGACATCCCGGTGCGCAAGCTGCCCTGTCGGGTGCGCTCCATCGAGGCGCTGGCGCCGGACGTGCGCTGTATCCGGCTGCAGTTGCCGTTTTCCGAGCGGCTGGAGTATCTGGCCGGCCAGTACGTGGATCTGATCTTCCCCGACGGCGTGCGGCGCAGCTATTCCATGGCCACGGCGCCTGGCACGCTGGAGGACGTGGAGCTGCATATCCGCCACCTGCCGGGCGGGCATTTCACCGACCGGGTGTTCGGGGCGGGCTCGCGGCCGCCGCTGAAGGAGCGCGAGATCTTCCGGCTGGAGGGTCCGTTCGGCACCTTCTTCCTGCGTGAGGACAGTGACAAGGCGGTGGTGCTGCTGGCCAGCGGCACGGGCTTTGCGCCCATCAAGGCCATCGTGGAGCGGATCACGGCGCTGCAGGCGGCCGGCAGTTTCCGGCGGCCGGTGCGGCTGTACTGGGGCGGGCGGCGTCCGGCTGACCTCTACCACGACGCGCTGTGCCGCCAGTGGGAAAAGGACCTGGCCGACTTCCAGTATGTGCCGGTGCTGTCGGATGCGCGGCCCGAGGATGGCTGGACGGGACGTACCGGCTTCGTGCACCTGGCGGTGATGGCCGATCTGCCCGACATGTCGGGGCACGAGGTCTATGCCTGTGGCGTGCCGGTGATGGTGGAGTCGGCCCGGCGCGACTTCGTGGCGCAGTGCGGGCTGGATGGGGCTGATTTCTACGCCGACGCCTTCACGTCAGAGGCTGACCGGCAGGCGGCGGCCTGATCCGTCGCCCGCAGGGGCCGCTGCCCGGGCCCGGGTGGTCCGGGCGGTCTGACCCCCGAATCTCCTCACGGACTGCTGCCCTGGTCGATTTCCTGTAATCTGGCCGGCAGTCGAAACGACGAAGTGCATATCGGGCCGCCACGGGGGCGGCCCCGCTTCAGGAAAAGGACCGGCGCACGGCAGCCGAAAGGCGTCGCTCGGGCCTTCCCTAGTGAGGAGATGATCATGAGACGACTGCTCACGCCCAGGAACCTGCTGCTGCTGGTCCTGCTGGCCGTGATGTTCTGGTCCTTCTACAGCGGTGCTTCGCCATCGCACAGCTCGCCGCCGGCGTCGGCGGACAAGGCTGCGACGACGCAGGGCGGTGGCGCGGCAGGTGCGGCGCAAGCCTCGGATGGCGCACCCGAGCAGCCGGTGGGTTCACCGCTGGCCTATCTGCAGAAGCTGAAGGACGTGGCCGACAAGCCGGCCACCACTTACATCAAGCCTGGCCGGCCCACGCTGGTGAAGTTCTGGGCCAGCTGGTGCCCGCTGTGTCTGTCGGAACTGGCCGACACCAATGCCTGGGCCACTGATGAGCGCTTCTCGTCGGCGGTGAATCTGGTCACGCTGGCCTCGCCCGGCTTCCTGCACGAGAAGCCGCAGGCCGACTTCGTGACGTGGTATGGCGGGCTGGACTATCCGGCCATGCCGGTGCTGCTGGATGTGGGCGGCCTGCTGGCGCGGCAGCTGGGCGTGCGGGTGTATCCGTCGTGGGTGTTGCTGGATGCCGATGGCGGCGTGGCGCGGGTGGTGCGCGGGCGCCTGTCCGAAGCACAGGCGCTGGCCCTCATCGAGGACCCCGAGGCCGATCTGGCACGGCTGGCACAGGCCGAGCGTGCCTCCTTCTATCAACCGGATTCGCAAAAATCATCGAAAGTCATGAATACCAGGACCATCTATCTGGCCGGCGGCTGCTTCTGGGGCGTGGAAGCCTATTTCCAGCGCATCCCGGGCGTGGTGGATGCCGTGTCGGGCTATGCCAACGGGCGCACGCAGAACCCCAGCTACGAGGACGTGATCCGTGGCGCGGGCCATGCCGAGACGGTGAAGGTGACCTATGACGCCGACCGCCTGAGCCTGGCCGACATCCTGCAGTACTACTTCCGCATCATTGATCCCACCAGCCTGAACAAGCAGGGCAATGACCGCGGTGCACAGTACCGCACGGGCGTCTACTACACGGATGCGGCTGATAAGGCCACCATCCAGCAGGCGCTGGATGCGCTGCAGCAGAAGTACAGCCGCCCGCTGGTGGTGGAGAACCTGCCGCTGCAGAACTTCTACGAGGCCGAGGAATATCACCAGGACTATCTGGCCAAGAACCCCAACGGCTACTGCCATATCGACGTGCGCAAGGCTGACGAGCCGCTGCCGGGCAAGCCGGCGGGCAATCCGCCGGCAGCCGCCGCCGTGGGCAGGGGCTTTGATGTGGCCAGCTACCGCAAGGCTTCCGATGCTGAGCTGAAGCAGCGCCTGAGCGCCGAGCAGTACCGCGTCACGCAGCAAAGCGGCACCGAGCGCGCCTTCACGCACGAGTATGACCACCTGTTTGCACCCGGCATCTACGTGGACGTGGTGAGCGGCCAGCCGCTCTTCAGCTCGAAGGACAAGTTCGATTCCGGCTGCGGCTGGCCCAGCTTCACGCGGCCCATCCAGCCGTCGGCCGTCACCGAGCACGAGGACCTCAGCTACAACATGCGGCGCGTCGAGGTGCGCAGCCAGGCCGCCGATTCGCACCTGGGACACGTGTTCCCCGACGGCCCGCGCGACAAGGGCGGTCTGCGCTACTGCATCAACGGTGCCAGCCTGCGCTTCATCCCGCTGGAGAAGATGGCTGAAGAGGGCTACGGCAACCTGGTCGATGCCGTGAAGTGATCAGGGCGTGACGGGGCGGCCGGTGAAGGCATCCGGCTGCCCCATTGAAGGGATCACGCCGCCATAAAAAAGCCCGGACCGAAGTCCGGGCAAAAAACCAACCAGGGAGGAATTCAGCCGGTGACTGAGGAAGTCACCGTTGCGGCTGAACAACGACATTCTCCAGCGATCGGTCCCGATGTGTTGCGTGTTTGCGTCATGCGGGTGTGCGGGGCCGATGGGTGGCCGGATGGCCGGGAACGAAGGCGGAATACCCGGACTTTCCATGTGCGTATTCGGGATGGGGCGTGGACTGCTCCGTGGGGCGCTCGGGTCTTGCTGGGTGAGCTGATCCAGCGGGCAGCCTGATCCGAATGGCGAGCTTTTGCCGCGGTCACGGGGTCAACCCGCCATCGCACGATATATCGTGAACGAGGCACACGGCCACGCTGCCCCCGCGTCAGGGCAAGGGACACCGTCCGTGCAGCCGTCGGCAACCGGCCAGCCTGTGGGGACTGTTCCGTCATCGCCGGCTGCCTATGCTGTCCACCGCCCGGGCCGGTTCGCGGCCTGCGACGCTGCTGCCCGGGCTTCGGGCCCGACGCGACATGGACGGGCACAACGGAAACGGTCGTTTGACGCGATGGGGTGTCGTCTATGTGGATGGTCTGGGGTGGCGCGCTGCTGGTGCTGCTGAAGTGGCTGGAGGTCGATCCGGTCTCGAACTGGAGCTGGTGGTGGATTCTGGCACCGCTGGGCGTGGCCTTCCTGTGGTTCGAGTTCTTCGAGCGGATGTTCGGCCGTGACAAGCGCCAGCTGGAGATGGCCGCTTACGAGAAGCGTGCCCGCGAGCGCGTGGCGCAGACCTTCGATCAGCAGGCCCGCCGTTCCTGAGCGTTTTCGGGCTGGGCATCTTCCGGCGGCCGGGCCGCATCGGTGCGGCGGCCGCGTTGCGGCGTGGGGTGGCTGAAGTGTGTGCAGGACGCATCCTGACGGAATCCCACCCTTGAAAAGCATGTAAGAATGGCCGCTTGTCCATTCCGTCAGGCGCTCTTTCTTCCATGCTCGTCCATCCTCAGTTCGATCCCGTCGCCTTGCACATAGGCCCCCTGGCCATACGCTGGTACGGGCTGATGTACCTGGTGGCCTTCACGCAGTTCGTGCTGCTGGGGCGCTGGCGCATCGCGCAGCGTCAGCCGGGCCAGCCGCTTCATGGCTTCACCGGCAAGGATGTCGAGGACCTGATGTTCTACGGCGTGCTGGGCGCGGTCATCGGCGGGCGCCTGGGGCACGTGCTGTTCTACGGGCTGTCGTACTACCTGGCGCACCCGCTGCACATTTTCTATGTCTGGGAAGGCGGCATGGCCTTTCACGGTGGCCTGGTGGGCGTGCTGCTTTCATGCGCACTGTTTGCCCACCGACGTGGCGTGCGCTGGCTGGACCTGATGGATTTTGTGGCGCCGCTGGTGCCGTTGGGGCTGGCGGCTGGCCGGCTGGGCAACTACATCAATGGCGAGCTGTGGGGACGCGTCACCGACGTGCCCTGGGGCATGGTGTTTCCGCAGTCGGGTTCGGCGCTGCCGCGTCACCCGTCGCAGCTCTATGAGCTGGCGGCCGAGGGGCTGCTGCTGTTCGTGGTGCTGTGGTGGTATTCGCGCCGGCCGCGGCCCACGGGGGCGGTCAGCGGGCTTTTCCTGGTGGGCTATGGCCTGTGCCGCTTCCTGGTGGAATACGTGCGCGAGCCCGACGATGGTTTCTGGGGGGCGCTGACGGCCGGCCAGGCGCTGACGCTGCCGATGCTGCTGGCCGGTGCCTGGCTGATGTGGCGGGCAGGGCGCAAGGCGGACTGACCTGCACATGGCCCTGATCGGCAGGCGCCCCTGACTGGCAGCCTGCCTGATCATGAGCGGGCGGAAGATCCGCCTGCAACGGGGGCCTGTCGTTTGTGAGGCCCGAAATGCAGAAAGGCCCGGACATGCCGGGCCTTTCGTGGAATGGGGTAACCCCGCCTGTGCCGGTTGGCCGGCATCCTGAACCGTTGATTCAGTTCAGGTCGGCAAAGAGAGCAGCCACATCAGGTTCATCCGACGAGGGACGATCGCAACAGTGGCACACTGTTTTCTCTTCACCTCATGCATCGCATTGGTTCAAGGAATATATGGCCTGAACGAACACTGCAGGGTTGAACCAATTATACGCGCTTGTCTGTCGAAGGGGGCAAGTTCTGCCGGTTGTCTCTTTCGCGGCCGCCGATGAGTGGCCGGTCAGTGTGGTTTCGCTGTTTCAGCGAACGCCCTCGAAGCGGCGGATGCCGTCGTCCAGTTCGTTGTTGAGCTGGGTGACCAGGGTCTGCACCTGTTCGACGGTGGCGGCGCCGGAGTCGACCGGCTGGCCCAGGAATTCGTAGGTGATCTGCAGGGCGGCGTTGACGGCGATGCGCTCGACGCCGTGGGCCAGGCTGGCGTCACGGATCTCGCGCATCTTCTGGTCGACGATGCGCACGGCGTTCATCAGCCGCGGCTTTTCGTTGGGGGGTACCTGCAGCTTGAAGGTGCGGTCAAGGATCTTGACCTCGATCTGTTCCATGGCCATGGCAGCTCCTGGGGCTTTCAGTCTTTGTCGGTCTGCGGCAGCGGCAGCCGCGCCAGGGCGGATTCCACGCGGGCACGGGCTTCGGCCAGACGTTGCTGCATGTCGGCCTGGCTCATGGCGGCTTCACCCAGGCGGCCGCGCAGCAGCTGGTTCTCGTCGGAGAGCTGGCGGGTGATTTCAAGCAGGCGCCGGACGCGCTCGGCCAATAGCTGGAGATCGGTTTCCATGCCGCGGGATAGTAGGGATTTGTGACAGGGGGGTCAAGCGAAGCGACACCCCGGGGAATGGCTGTACCCGATTTTGCCACGCGGGGCCCACTGGCGTCCGTTGATCGGGTACCGGGCGTGTGTCATGGCACCATCTGCGGCCGCTGTCGGCGCCGGAATTGGGCGATGCGTTGTCCATGACATGCCCTTGTAATGTTGGACAGACTTGTAACGACCACGTTGGGGTATGTCATGGCAAAGGCAGGGGCCTGCCTTTACCATCGAAGGTTCCTGAAAGGTCTGGGCCGGGGCTCGTGCTCTGTCGGCGAAGGTGTGCCGGCATGCGGAGCCATCTGAGCCTTTCATGGGCCGTCGGCTGCCGTGGCTCTGCGGTTCCCCTCAACCGTCGTTCTCCTATTTCAAGGCAAGATGATGCACAACGTGTCGTCCCGCTCTCGCTGGCAGACTTTGCTGTCCTCCCTCCTGTTGGGTTCCGCGCTGTTTGCGGCAACTTGGCCCGCCGTGGCGGTCGATGCTGCACAAGGCGCAGGCGCGCAGGGGGCGGCGCAGGCCTCCGGGGCTGGCGATGCGCAGGCCGATGCTTCCCTGGACTGGAAGGCTGGCCCGCAGCGCGTGGGTTCGCTGGAGGTGGAGCTGGTCTCGGACTCCCGCCAGGTGATGCCGGGTGAGACCTTCCGCATCGGCATGCGGCTGCGGCACGATCCGCACTGGCATACCTACTGGCGCAATCCGGGCGACACGGGCTATCCCACCCGCTTCGAGATCGAGGGGCCGGCCGACACGCAGTATTCCGACATCCGCTGGCCGGCGCCCGAGCGGCTGGCCATCGGGCCGCTGGCCAACTATGGCTACGAGGGCGAGGCCCTCATCTATCGTGACGTGACGCTGCCGGACAGCTTCAAGGGCCGTCAGGCGCGCTTCCGGGTCAAGGCCGAGTGGCTGATCTGCAAGGAAGTCTGCATTCCCGGCGAGGCTGCATTGCAGCTGGATGTGCCGGTGGGCGGCGTGACCGAGCCCGACCGGGCCGAGACGGCCAGTTTCGAGGCCGCACGCCGCAGTGCGCCGGTGCCCGACAAGGAACCTTCGGCCGTGGGCTGGTGGCAGCGCGGTGGTCAGGCGGTGGTGGTGCTGCCGGATGCCGTCACGCAGGGCAAGGCACCGCGCTCGGCGCTGTTCCTTCCGTACTTCAGCGGGGTGGTCAAACCCGTGGCGGCGCAGAAGCTCATCGAGATCTCGGGCGAGGAAGGCCGCTATGGCCTGGCGCTGGAGCTGGATGAGCAGGGCGTGCGCACGGCCAATCCGGGCTGGGAAAAGGAAGGGGGCATCGTCGTCATCGACGACGGGCAGCCTGTTGAAGTGAACCTGCAGCGCCAGACGGTGGTTCCGGTGGCGGCGCGTACCGTGGCCATCAATGAGCCGATCAAGGTGGACCTGACCGAGCCCGGTGCTGCCCAGGGCAACGGCGGCAAGAAGGGCGGTCTGCTGGGTCAGTTGCAGCTGGGCGGTGCTCCGGCGCAGGGTGGGCAGGACGTGCCGGCAGCCGGCGCCATGGCGTCCGGTGCCAACGGCCAGGGGGCTGATGCTGCCGCGGCTGGCGCAGCGTCAGGGGCACCGAACGGTGCTTCGGGTGCGCCGGGAGCGGCAGGCGGTGACGATGCAGATTCTGCGGCCCAGGCCGGACAGGATGCCAGCGGCCTGGGTGCCAGGGCCGAGCAGGCCGTGGATCAGGCACAGAACACGCTTGGCACGCTGACGGGCGCGCATGGACAGGGTGAATGGCTGGCGCTGGCCGGCGCCATGCTGGGGGCGTTCATCGGCGGCCTCATCCTCAACCTGATGCCCTGCGTGTTCCCGGTCATCGGGCTCAAGATCCTTTCCTTCACCGAGGCGGCTGCGGGCAAGCCGGCGCAGGCGCGTCGTCATGCCATGGTGTTCGGCCTGGGCGTGGTGGTCAGCTTCCTGGTGCTGGCGGCCATCCTGCTGGGGCTGCGGGCGCTGGGTCAGGCGGCCGGCTGGGGCTTCCAGCTGCAGTCGCCGGTCTTCGTGGCCGTGCTGGCGCTGCTCTTCGTGGTCATTGGTCTCAACCTGTTTGGCCTCTTCGAGGCCGGCACGCGGCTCACGCAGCTGGGAGCGGCCGGGCAGGGCAGCCAGCAGGGCTACTGGGGCAGCTTCATGACCGGCGTGATGGCGGTTGTGGTGGCCACGCCCTGCACGGCGCCCTTCATGGGCGGTGCGGTGGGCTTCACGCTCAGCAGCTCGCCGCTGCTGGTGCTGGTGGTGTTTGCCACCATCGGCGTGGGCATGGCGCTGCCGTATCTGGTGCTGGCCAGCAGTGAGCGCCTGCTGGCGATGCTGCCGCGCCCCGGCGCCTGGCTGCAGACCTTCAAGCAGCTGCTGGCCTTCCCGATGTTCATCACCGCGGCCTGGCTGGTCTGGGTGCTGGCGCTGCAGTCCGACGCCGAGGGCGTGCTGCTGTTGCTGCTGGCCGCCATCTTCCTGTCCTTCAGCTGCTGGATCTACGGCCGCTGGCAGTTCGAACTGCGGCCGCGCAGTGCGCGCAGCACGCCGGCCTGGATCATCACCGCGCTGCTGTCGCTGGTGGCCTGCGGCGTGCTGGTGAGCCGGCTGCCGGTGGTGGCCGAGGCTGCCCAGACGCAGGCCGCGCCGGTGTCGGCCAATGCCGCAACCAACGGTCCGGTGTCCATGCTGCCGCCGTCGTGCAAGCCGGAGGCCGACGGCCGTCTGCCGGCATCCTGCCGGGGCTGGCAGCCGTGGTCGCCCGAGCGCCAGGCCGCGGCCCGTGCTGCGGGCGTGCCGGTCTTCGTGGACTTCTCGGCCGCCTGGTGCCTGAGCTGCCAGGTCAACGAGAAGGTGGCGCTGAACCGCGACGAGGTGCAGGCCGCCTTCCGCGACCGCAACGTGCTGCTGCTCAAGGCCGACTGGACGCGCCGCGATCCGGCCATCTCGGCCGAGCTGGCCCGCTTTGGCCGCAACAGCGTGCCGCTCTACCTGTTCTATGACGGCCGCGATCCGAAGGCTGCCCCCGTGCAGCTGCCTGAGCTGCTGACGGTGGATACCGTGCTCAAGGCCATCGGCGCGGCGAAGTAAGCGACGGCGCCAATCAGGCCGATTGCTTGCCGCTGGAAAGCCCCAGCACGGCCCGCATGTCGTACAGGCCATGGGCCTTGTCGGCCAGGAAGCGGCAGGCGCGCAGGCTGCCGTCGGCGTAGTGGGCGCGACTGGTGGCGCGGTGGCGGATCTCGATCTGCTCGCCGTTGCCGGCAAAGAGCACCGTGTGGTCGCCCACGATGTCACCACCGCGGATGGTGGAAAAGCCGATGCTGCCGGGCTGGCGCGGGCCGGTGTGGCCCTCGCGGGCGAAGACGCCGATCTCGGCCAGCGGCTTGCCCAGCTGCGCGGCGATGGCTTCGCCGATGGCGAGTGCTGTACCCGAGGGGGCATCCACCTTGTGGCGGTGGTGGGCCTCGATGACTTCGATGTCGGTGTCGGCCAGCATCTGCGTGGCCAGCTCGATGAGCCGGATGGCGGCATTGACGCCCGGGCTCATGTTGGCGGCCTGCACGATGGCGATGTCCTGCGCGGCCTGCTGGATGCGGGCGCGCTGCTCGGTCGAGAAGCCGGTGGTGCCGATGACCATCTTCACGCCGTGTTGCCGGCAGGCGTCCAGATAGACCATGCTGGCTTCGGGGCGGGTGAAGTCGATCAGCACCTGGCAGCCGGCCAGGGTCGCGTCAGTGCAGTCGGTGATGGTCACGCCGGTCTTTGCCCCCATGAAGGCGCCGGCATCGGTGCCCAGCGCCGGGCTGTCGCTGCGGTCCAGCGCCGCAGCCAGTTCCATGTCGGGGGCGGCCAGGACGGCCTCGATCAGCATGCGCCCCATGCGGCCGGAGGCGCCAGTGATGGCAATCTTCATGAATTCACGTGCCTTTCGGTGGGTTGGTAGCCGGGCAGGGCTGGATCGTTCGGGTCGTCGCGCTCGGGCAGGCGGTCATGCTTGATGTCGCTGACGCGGCCGTCGGCAAAGAACACCGTCACGCGGCGCAGCTCGGAATCGCCGTTCGGATACTGGAAGCGGAAGACGTATTCCCAGCGGTTGGGGTGGAACACGTCGGCCAGCAGCGGGGTGCCGATGCGAAGCCGCACCTCGTCGGGCGCCATGCCGGTGTGCACCTCGTCCAGCATCTGCTGGTTGATGTAGTTGCCCTGCGGAATGGCAAAGCGATAGGGTTCCAGAAAGCCGCTGCGCGAGCGGTCGCTGGCACAGCCGGCCAGCGTGGCGGCAGCGGCCAGCAGCAACAGCGTGCCGGGGATGCGGGAAAGACGGATGGGCATCAGAGGGATGGGCTCCTGGGTTGTGCGGAGGGTGCCGGCGGCATGGCGCGGTCCGGGCCTGAACCGGCAATGATGCCATGGCCGGCACCGCAGGGCGGGCCGGCGGGCATGAGGCGGATGCCGGGAAGGCACGAAGGCGGAGCGACGCCGGCAGGACCGTCTGTCGCTTCCTGGGCACGCCGGCCGTCGGCGCCATGTAAAGTTCCTGCAAAGTTCGGGCTGCCAGGGGCCGGCCGGTGCAGGCATCCCCGTATGATAAGGGCTTCCTTCTCCCTGCTGTTCCCGCCTTCATGTCCTTATCGTCTCACAAGGCGTCCGGGCGCCGTACCACGCTGGTGGTCACGGCCCTGGTGCTGCTGGCCGTGGGTGCCGGCCTCTGGTTCTGGGTTCTGAAGCCCGCTTCCCATGGCGCTGCTGCGCCGGCGGGCATGCCCCCGCCGCCGGGTGCAGGCGGGCCGGGTGGTCACGGCGGCATGTCACCCGTCACCGTCAGCGTGGTGAGTGCCGAGCAGGGCGCCTTCCCGGTGGTGATCCGCGCCGTGGGCAACGTCACCCCCTACAACACCGTCACCGTGGTGCCGCAGGTGGAAGGGCGGCTGCTGCGCGTGCATTTCCAGGAAGGGGCGCACGTGCAGGCCGGCCAGCTGCTGGCCGAGCTGGATCCGCGCGCGTTGCAGGCCAGCCTGGACGAGGCGCGCGGCACCCAGGCGCAGAACCAGGCTGAGCTGAAGAATGCCCGTTCCGATCTGGCGCGCTACGAGCGGCTCTATCAGCAGGATTCGGTGTCCCGCCAGCAGCTGGAGACCCAGCGGGCGCTGGTGCGGCAGCTGCAGGCGCGTTCGGCCACCGATCAGGCCAAGGTCGACAACGCCCGCGTGCAGCTGGGCTACACGAAGATCCATGCGCCGGTGGCCGGCCGGCTGGGGCTTCTGAAGGCCAACGTTGGCGCCATGATCGGCCCCTCCACCACGGACGGGCTGGTCAGCATCGTGCAGACCGACCCCATCTCGGTGATCTTCGGCGTGCCGGAGGTCCAGCTGATGGCACTGCGCGACGCGATGGCCGCCGCTGCCGGCAACGGTCTGGAGGTGGAGGCCTGGGACCGCAGCGAGCAGGGCCGGCTGGCCAGCGGTCGCCTCACCACGCTGGACAACCAGATCGACACCACAACCGGATCGTTGCGGGTGCGGGCGCGCTTCGACAACCCGGGTGAGACGCTCTTTCCCAACCAGTTCGTGAACATCCGCCTCACGCTGCAGACGCTGCCCAGGGCCGTCAGCGTGCCGGTGGATGCGGTGCAGTTCGGCACCCAGGGCAACTATGTCTATGTGGTGCGTGATGACAAGGCCCATGTGCAGGTCGTGAAGCTGGGCGCCACCACGGCCGATCGGGTGCAGATCGTCGAGGGGCTTGCCGCTGGCGAGCGGGTGGTGCTGGAAGGCATGGACCGGCTGCGCAACGGCAGCGCCGTGAAGATCGTGGCCGCCACCGAGGGCGATCCGGATGCACTGCTGGCCCCGGGGCCAGGTGAAGGCCCGGCCGGTGGCCCGCCGCCCGGACCCTGAGCGCCGTCATGAACTTCTCCCGTCCCTTCATCCTGCGGCCTATCGCCACGTCGCTGCTGATGGTGGCGCTGCTGGTGGCCGGCATGCTGGCCTGGCGGCTGCTGCCGGTGGCGGCGCTGCCGCAGGTCGACTATCCGGTCATCCAGGTGCAGGCCACGCTGCCGGGTGCCAGTCCCGACACGGTGGCGCGGATGATCACCGCGCCGCTGGAGCGCTATCTGGGCCAGATTTCCGGCCTCAAGCAGATGTCCTCGGCCAGCGGCGCCGGCGTCTCGGTCATCACGCTGCAGTTCGCGCTGGACAGTGACCTGGGCGTGGCCGAGCAGGACGTGCAGTCGGCGCTGGACAATGCCGAGAGCCTGCTGCCCGATGGCATGCCGGCCCCGCCGCGCTACCGCAAGGTCAATCCGGCCGACACACCGATCCTGACGCTGGCGGTCAGCTCGAAGACCCTGCCGCTGCCGCAGATCCACGACCTGGTGGACACCCGCATGGCGCAGAAGCTGGCACAGGTTCAGGGCGTGGGTCAGGTGAGCCTGGCCGGTGGCCAGCGCCCGGCCATCCGCGTGCAGGCCGATTCCGCCGCGCTGAAGGCCGCCGGGCTCACGCTGGCCGACGTGCAGAAGGTGATTGCCTCGGCCAATGCCAATCTGCCCAAGGGCAGCTTTGACGGCCCGGTGCGCAGCACCATGCTGGACGCCAACGACCAGCTGACCACGGTGGCCCAGTACGAGGACCTGGTGGTGACCTGGAAGAACGGCGTGCCGCTGCGCGTGCGTGACGTGGCCACCGTGGTGCAGGGGCCCGAGGACCGCTTTCTGGCCGCCTGGACCGACGCCGAGCGGGCCATCCTGATCAGCGTGCAGCGCCAGCCCGATGCCAACGTCATCGAGGTGGCCGACCGGGTGCGTGCGCTGCTGCCGCGGCTGACCGCCACGCTGCCGGCCAGCGTGGACGTGCGCATCCTCACCGACCGTACCGAGAGCATCCGCAGTTCGGTGCGCGACGTGCAGGTGGAGCTGGGGCTGGCCGTGGGGCTGGTGGTGCTGGTGACGCTCGTGTTCCTGCGCTCGGTGCGCATGACGCTGATTCCGGCCGTGGTGGTGCCCATCTCGCTGGTGGCCACCTTTGCCGCCATGTACCTGGCCGACTATTCGCTCAACAACCTCAGCCTGATGGCGCTCACCATCGCCACCGGCTTCGTGGTCGATGACGCCATCGTGATGATGGAGAACATCGCCCGCCACCGGGAGCAGGGCAAGCCGGCGCTGCAGGCCGCCCTGGATGGCGCGAGGGAGATCGGTTTCACGCTGGTGTCGCTCACTGTCTCGCTGGTGGCTGTCCTGATTCCGCTGCTCTTCATGGGCGACGTGGTGGGGCGGCTCTTTCATGAATTCGCCGTCACGCTGGCGGTGGCCATCGGCATCTCGCTGCTGGTGTCGCTCACGCTCACGCCCATGATGTCGGCGCGGATGCTGAAGGGCGAGACAGGGCACGGGGCAGGGCCGTCGGCGCGTCCCGCGCTGCTGGACCGATTGATTGCTGCCTACGGCCGCAGCCTGGACCGCGTGCTGAATCACCAGGGGCTGATGCTGCTGGTGATGCTGGCCACGCTGGGACTGACGGTCTGGCTGTATCTGCTGGTTCCCAAGGGCTTCTTCCCGGTGCAGGACAGTGGCGTCATCCAGGTGGTGACGCAGGCGCCCGGCACGATCTCGTTCGAGGCCATGAAGAAGCAGCAGGAGACGGTGGCCCGCCAGCTGCTGGAGGATTCGGACGTGGCCAGCCTGTCGTCGTTCATCGGTGTGGATGGCAGCAACACCGCGCTCAACACGGGGCGCATGCTGCTGAACCTGAAGTCGCACGAGGACCGTGCCGACGACGTACTGGCCATCATCGACCGGCTGCGCCGCCGGATGGCCGAGCGGCCCGAGGCCGAGCGCCGGACCATGGGCGTCTGGTTCCAGCCGGTGCAGGAGCTTTCCATCGAGGACCGCATCAGCCGCGCCCAGTACCAGATGACGCTGAGCACGCCCGACACGGCGCTGCTGGCCGAGTGGGTGCCGCGCCTGCAGGCTGCGCTGGCCCAGCGGCCCGAGCTGGCCGACATCGGTAGCGATCTGCAGAACGACGGCTGGCAGGCCTACGTGGAGATTGACCGCACAGCCGCCGCCCGTCTGGGCGTGCAGGTGCAGACCATCACCGCGGCCCTGCAGAATGCCTTCGCGCAGCGGCAGATTGCCACGCTCTTCACCCAGTCCAACCAGTACCGCGTGGTGCTGGAGCAGGATCCGGCGCGGGCCCAGGGCATGGCGGCGCTGGACCATGTGTTCGTGGCGGCTTCCGACGGCACGCCGGTGGCGCTTTCCGCCCTGGCGCACTGGAGCAACCGCAAGGCGCCGGTGGTGGTGAACCATCAGTCGCAGTTCCCGGCGGCCACGCTGTCCTTCAACCTGGGCAATGGCCATTCGCTGGGGGATGCGGTGGCAGCCGTGGAAGAGGTGCAGCAGCAGCTGGGCTGGCCGCTGTCCATCGAGAGCCGCTTCCTGGGGGCGGCCGAGGCGTTCCGGGCATCGCTGTCGAACACGCTGTGGCTGGTACTGGCCGCCGTGGTGGTGATGTACCTGGTGCTGGGCATCCTGTACGAGAGCGCCATTCACCCCATCACCATCCTGTCCACGCTGCCCTCGGCCACGGTGGGGGCGCTGTTGGCGCTGCTTGTCAGCGGTCGGGCGCTGGACATGGTGGCCGTCATCGGCATCGTGCTGCTCATCGGCCTGGTGAAGAAGAACGGCATCATGATGGTGGACTTCGCGCTGGAGGCCGAGCGTCATGAACGGCTGTCGGCGCGCGCCGCCATCCACCGTGCTGCCATCCTGCGTTTCCGGCCCATCCTGATGACCACGCTGGCCGCGCTGCTGGGCGCGCTGCCGCTGATGCTGGCCAGCGGATCGGGCGCCGAGCTGCGCCAGCCGCTGGGTCTGGTGATGGTGGGCGGGCTGCTGGTCAGCCAGGTGCTCACGCTCTACACCACGCCCGTCATCTACCTGTTCTTCGAGCGGATCGCGCAGCACCGAGGCCGATGAAGCCGTTCTTTCCGCTGACCTGCTGCCCATGAGCCCGTCCCTGCCGTGATCGCCCATAGTCGATGAATCTGTCCCGTCCCTTCATCCGCCGCCCCATCGGCAGCACCATGCTGGCGCTGGCCATCCTGCTGGCCGGCTGGCTGGCATGGCGACAGCTGCCGGTGGCGCCGCTGCCGCAGATCGACACGCCGATGGTGGTGGTCTCGGCCAGCCTGCCCGGAGCCAGCCCCAACAGCATGGCGGCGACCGTGGCCGGGCCGCTGGAACGGGCGCTGGGCGCCATTGCGGGGCTGTCGTCCATCTCGTCGTCCAGCAGTACCGGCAGCACCGAGGTGCGGCTCTTCTTCGACATCGATCGTGACCTGAACGAGGCCTCTCGCGAGGTGCAGGCGGCCATCAACGGCGTCATCGACCAGCTGCCGCCCGGCATGCCTGGCCGACCCACCTTCCGCAAGCTCAATTCCTCCACGTCGCCCATCCTGGCACTGGCGCTGTCGTCGGCCACGCTCCCGCCCAGCCAGCTCTACGACCTGGCCGACAACATCGTGCTGCAGAAGATCTCGCGCGTGCAGGGGGTGGGCGAGGTCTCGCTGGGCGGCGCATCGCTGCCGGCCGTGCGCATCCGCTTCGAGCCCAGCGCGCTGGCTGCCCTGGGCATGTCGCTGGAGGATGCGCGCCAGGTGGTGGTGGCTGCCAGCGCCGAGGCGCCCGAGGGTTTTCTGGAAGATGAAGGCAACCGCTGGCTGGTGGCCACCGGTCGCAAGCTGAAGAACGCGGCCGACTTCTCGGACCTGGTGCTGCGCTGGAAGAACGGTCAGGCCGTGCGGCTCTCGGACGTGGCCGAGGTAAGCGATTCGGTGGAGAACCGCTACAGCAGCGGTTTCCACAACCATCAGCCCGCCATCATCGCGCTGGTCACCCGTCAGCCCGATGCCAACGTGGTGGCCACCATCGATGCCATCAAGGCCACGCTGCCGCAGCTGCAGGTCATCCTGCCGCCGCAGGCCAGCCTCACCGTAGTGATGGACCGTTCGCTGGGCATCCGCGGCAGTCTGGCCGAGGCCCAGTGGACGCTGGTGTTCTCGTGCCTGATCGTGGCGGCCGTGGTGTGGCTCTTCGTGGCACGGCTGCGCACCGCGCTCATTCCGGTGGCAGTGATTCCGGTTTCGCTGATCGGCACCTTCGCCGTCATCTGGCTGGCGGGCTTCTCGCTCAACAACCTCAGCATCATGGCGCTGGTGGTGGCCGCCGGCCTGGTGGTCGATGACGCCATCGTCGTGCTGGAGAACATCACCCGCCACACCGAGCGGGGGTTGTCACCTTACCGGGCTGCGATGCGCGGCGCGGGCGAGGTGAGCTTCACGCTGCTGGCGCTGAACGTGGCGCTGGTGGTGGTGTTCGTGGCCGTGCTGTTCATGGGCGGCATCATCGAGCGGCTGTTCCGCGAGTTCTCGCTCACGCTGGCGGCGGCCATCGTCATCTCGCTGGTCGTGTCCATCAGCCTGACGCCCGCGCTGTGCGCGCATGTTCTGCCGCGGGAAAGGCGGCAAAAGGCAGCTGAACAGGGCGCTGCACAGGCCGTCGCCTTGCCGGGGAGCATGCGTGATTCGACCCACGATGCAGGGCAGGGGACGCCGGGATCGGAGTCCGTGCAGGATGACGCCAACGCGGCCCGCGTCCCATGGCATCGTCGCCTGCTTGGGCTTCATGCCAGCTATTTCCATCATCTGCAGGCAGCCTATGAGCAGTCGCTGACCTGGATGCTGCGCTACGCCTGGTATGGGGTCGTGGCCCTGGCGGGATTGATCGCCGCCAGTGTCTGGCTGTTTGCCAACCTGCCACGCTCGGATCTGCCCGAGCAGGACACGGGCGTGATCGGCGCCTTCATCCGGGGCGATGACGGTTTCTCCTTCCAGATCATGCAGCCGCGCATCGAGCGCTACCGCCGCTGGATCCTGTCCGATCCGGCCGTGCAGGATGTGGCCGGCATCAGCGGTGGCAGTGGCGGGCTCACCAACGCCCGCCTGGTCATCACCCTCAAGCCGCTGGCTGAACGCAAGGTGTCGGCGCGCCAGGTCATCGACCGCCTGCGCCGCAGTGCACCGCAGATGGCGGGCACCATGTTCTTCGGCCGTGTGGAGCAGGACCTGCAGCTGTCGCCCCCGAAGTTCGGGGACGACGCCGATCACGTGATCGTGCTGAAGTCCGGCGACCGGGATCTGCTGCGGACCTGGAACCAGCGGCTGGGTGTGGCGCTGTCAAAGCGCCCCGAGCTGGAGAACGTCCGCTACAGCCTGGGTGAGGACACCCGCCAGATCGTGCTGGACATCGACCGCAACACGGCCAGCCGACTGGGCGTGCAGCTGACCGACATCTCGGCGGCGCTCAGCAATTCATTCGCGCAGCGCCAGGTGGCCACGCTGTACCAGGACCGCAACCAGTACCGCGTGGTGATGGAGGTCTCCGAGCGCTTCACCGAGAACCCGCTGGCGCTGGATCGCGTGCAGATCATCACCAGCGAGGGCAAGTCGGTGGCGCTGGCCGAAGTGGCCCGCTGGCACTTCGGCATGGTGCAGGACCGCGAGCGCCACGTCGACCAGTTCTCGGCCGCCACCATCAGCTTCTCGGTGGCGGCCGACGTGACCGACGCCGCGGCCCTGGAGGCCGTGCGTGATGTGATCGACGCTGAGCGCATGCCGGTCACCGTCATTGCCGACATCGACGGCGACGATGGTCGGCCCAAGTCACTGGTCAAGGCCGACGGCCAGGGCTGGCTGATCCTGGGCGTGGTGCTGGCCGTCTACCTGGTGCTGGGCATCCTGTACGAGAACCTGCTGCATCCGATCACCGTGCTTTCCACCATTCCCTCGGCGGGCGTGGGGGCGCTGCTGGCGCTGTGGGCCAGCAACACGCCGTTCAGCCTCATCGCGCTGCTGGGGCTCTTCCTGCTCATCGGCGTGGTGATGAAGAACGGCATCCTGATGATCGATGTGGCCCTGAAGAAGCAGCTCCACGAAGGACTGGCCCCGCAGGTGGCCATCCTGCAGGCGGCGGGCCAGCGCCTGCGCCCGATCCTGATGACCAACGTGGCGGCACTGGCCGGTGCCATTCCGCTGGCCATGGGCCTGGGCGATGGCGGCGAGCTGCGCCGTCCGATGGGTCTGGTCATCATCGGCGGCCTGGCGGTCAGTCAGCTTATCACCCTCTACACCACGCCGGCGCTGTACCTGCTGCTGGAGCGGTTGCGGCAGTGGCCGCGGCGGGGGCAGGGCTAGAATCGCTTCCATTTCCTCCTTCCCCGAATCCTTCGCTGCCGGAGCGCCGCCCGCATGGATACCCTGCTGAGAATTGTTCGTTTCACCAACAAGACCTTTGCCCTGTGGGTGCTGCTGTTTGGCGCCCTGGGTTTCGTGTTTCCGAGCCTGTTCCTGGATCTGCGTAGCTGGATTCCCTACCTGCTGGCGGCCGTCATGCTGGGCATGGGCGTCACGCTGTCGGTGAAGGACTTTGTCGGCGTGCTGCGCTACCCGAAGGCCGTGTTGGTGGGCGTGTGCGCCCAGTTCCTCATCATGCCTGCCCTGGCTTGGGGGCTGTGCAAGGCTTTTAACCTGCCGCCCGATCTGGCCGTGGGCGTCATCCTGGTGGGGGCCTGCCCGGGGGGAACCGCGTCCAACGTCATGACCTATCTGGCCCGTGGCAACACGGCGCTGTCGGTGG
>ERZ773035.598-NODE-598-length-29030-cov-3.952994_pt1 | contig 29030 bp, 29 predicted proteins | sample MGYA00511487_ERZ773035 | MGnify/ENA primary metagenome ERZ773035 (study PRJEB29015, sample SAMEA2737985) | human oral metagenome | biome: human oral; feature: human-associated habitat; material: dental | place: China | collected 2024 ...
ACCTGTTTTATCTATAAAACCATATTTTTTATCCAATTTTACGATTGCTAATCCTTCATAATATTCATCTTTCCAGTCATACTTCTTTGTTTGTTGCACAGGCTGGGCAGACGGCTCTTTTTTTACCTTTTCTTCAGGTAGCAGACCTTGCGCATAGGTTAGGGTAGCAGTTAGTAATAGAGTGTAAAGTAATATATTTTTCATGTTTGTAATATTTTTAAAGTATATTGTAATTTTTTGCATATTTATGATTTAAAAATGTTATGTTTTTTACATAACCAACTTTGCTAAAGTTTTACATTTTGGCAAAGTTAAGCGATGCAAAAGTGATTATTCACTTCCTCCTAAGAGGCGGTCTAGGCTAACAATGTCTTGCACGAGCACTTGGCGGGCTTTACTGCCTTCGAAAGGACCTACAATACCTGCGTACTCTAATTGGTCGATGAGGCGACCTGCACGGTTGTAGCCTAACTTGAGCTTGCGTTGCAATAGCGATGCCGAACCTTGCTGGGCATTTACCACTATTTCGGCAGCTTCGCGGAACATTGAGTCGCGCTCTGAGGGGTCGAAGTCAGATAGGTCAGTAGGTTCGCTATCAGGGCCTACGTACTCAGGCAGCAAATAAGCATTGGCGTAAGCGCGTTGAGCCCCTATGTACTCGGTGATACGCTTCACCTCTGGAGTGTCTATAAAAGCACATTGTATGCGCACCGGTTCATTACCTTGCGAGTAGAGCATATCGCCACGCCCTATCAGCTGCTCGGCACCCGAACCATCTAAGATAGTTTTAGAGTCGATTTTTTGCGCTACTTTAAAGGCAATACGCGCAGGGAAGTTGGCTTTGATAACCCCTGTGATAACGTTTACCGAAGGGCGCTGTGTAGCGATAATCAGGTGGATACCAATAGCACGCGCCAGCTGCGCAATACGGGCTATAGGCAATTCGACTTCTTTGCCTGCTGTCATTATCAGGTCGGCAAACTCATCGACTACCAATACAATGTAAGGCAAGAAGCGGTGCCCCTCATTAGGGTTTAGTTGTCGCGCCTTGAACTTAGCGTTATACTCTTTGATGTTGCGCACTTGAGCGTTTTTCAGCAGCTCGTAGCGGTTGTCCATCTCTATACACAATGAGTTCAACGTATTGACCACTTTCTTAGTGTCGGTGATAATAGCGTCTTCGCTGTCAGGCAGTTTAGCAAGGTAATGGCGCTCAATAGTCTCGAATATCGAAAGCTCCACCTTTTTAGGGTCAACCAATACAAATTTCACCTCAGCAGGGTGTTTTTTGTAAAGCAGAGAGGTAAGCACCACGTTTATCCCTACCGATTTACCTTGCCCTGTAGCCCCCGCCATCAGCAGGTGAGGCATTTTAGCAAGGTCGGTGATGAAAGGCTCATTGCTAATAGTTTTACCAAAGGCTATAGGTAGTTCCATTTCAGCATTTTGGAATTTCTGAGCCGTAATCATCGTGCGCATATAGACGGTAGTAGGTTTTTTATTAGGCACCTCAATACCTATGGTACCCTTACCGGGGATTGGTGCGATAATACGAATACCAAGGGCTGCTAATGACAGCGCTATATCGTCTTCCAAACGCTTAATTTGGGCTATACGCGTACCAGCTACCGGCACTATTTCGTAGAGGGTGACGGTAGGGCCTACGGTAGCTTTGATTTTAGAGATTTCAATCTTATAATCGGCTAAAGTTTTGATAATCTTATCATTATTCTCTTTTAGCTCTTCTTCGTTGATGATGATGCTTTTATCTTTGGGCTCATCTAAAAGCTCTACGGTAGGGAAACGGTAGTCGCTTAGGTCTAAACGAGGGTCGTATTCGCCATAGTTTTGCACCAGTTGCTGTGCCAACTCTTCAGGGTCTACCATTGCAGGTGGTACCGTAGGGGTGATAGTAAAGGCGGGCTCTTCTTCTTTTGTATTGGTAATTTCGAGCGGACTTTCAGGGTGTAATGGCGGTATTTCTCTTTGGTGAGTGAAAGGGTCTACAGGTGTGTTTTCCGCTTGCGGGATAATAATTTCTAAGGGCTTATTGTCAGCCTCTTCAGGCGCTTCGTCTTCCTCCTCTTCTTCGGTCTGTACTTCAGAAGTTACTTCGCTAACAGCCGGTTTTTCCTCCTCTTCGGGGATAGCTTGTTTAACTTTATTGGCGATGCCCTTGCCGAAGTCGATTACTTTTTCGGGGGTAAGTTGCCATTTGAATACGGCATACAGCAGCGCTCCTAAGATTAGCAGTAGCACGGTGCCTATCTTGCCCAAATAGTCTTGCAGCCACTGGTTGAGTTCGTAGCCTGCTGCCCCTGCGAGTACGGTAGCTTTGCCAGAGAAAAAGCCAAAAGCAGTAGATACATACACCATTTGCAGTGTACCCCAATACCAGCGGTTTAGCAGCGGCATTTTGATATTGAGCAGCACCTTGAGCCCCGTGATGAGTATTAGCCAAAAAGCTATAATACAAGCTATTCCAAACCCTTTGTATATGAGTATATGACCGAGGTAAGCCCCTATCTTGCTCATCCAGTTTTCGGCTACCTCATCGCGTGCGCTAAGGTCAGACCAAATACTTTGGTCGGTTTGCCACGAAAAGAAAAAAGAAAAGTAGGTGAAAAGTAGAAAGAACGCCAGAAATATTAAGAAAAGCCCCACAGCAATACGGCGCTGTCTGACCTTTGCGGCATTGTTTTTCTTAGGTTTTTTGTCGTCTTTTTTATCTTCTTTTTTATCGTCGGTTTGTTGCTGCTTCTTTTTAGCCATTTTTTTGTTATCAGTTAGGGGGCAAAGGTACAAATAATTTGTCAAATTGCCAATTCTGAAAAAAAAGAGGTAACAAGTTTTACCCCACTTGTTACCTCTTTTGTCTTTATGAAAAATTTACTACAAACTAAGCCTTATTTGATGGCTTCTAACGCTTTGGCGTAGTTAGGTTCGTCGGTAGTTTCGGCTACTTGTTCGGTATAGACTACCTTGCCATTTTCGTCAACCACTACCACACTGCGCGATAGCAATCCTTTAAGAGGAGAATCGGTGAAAGCAATAGGATAATGTTGCTCAAAACCACCTCTGAAATCAGAAAGCATCACGAGGTTATCAATACCCTCAGCCGCGCAAAAACGCGTAAGGGCAAAAGGCAAGTCCTTAGAAATGCAAAGGATAGCCACATTGTTTAGCTTTGAAGCCTCAACGTGAAACTTGCGCACTGAGGCTGCACATACGCCTGTATCAACACTAGGGAAGATATTTAGAATTACTTTCTTGCCTTTGAAGTCAGAAAGTTTTACCTCAGCCAAGTCGTTTTTAACAGCTGAAAAGTCAGGGGCTACGGTGCCCACTTTAGGAAGGTCGCCTGCTGTGTGAGCAGGTTCGTTATGAAATGTAATGTTTGCCATACAAAAAACTCTTTTTTTATGTTGCTTATAAGCCTGCAAAAATAGTGCCAATTTGCCTTGTCAATTTGTCGATTTGTCAATTTGCCAATTTGTTGATGGGGGAGAGTGTATTTTTCTGGTTTTTTACCTATTATTAGATGTTTGTACTTCGCTCATTTTTCGCTTATCCTTCGCTCTTCCTGTATCGTTTGTATATCGTTTGTATAGGGTAGATGGCTACAGAAAAATTTGCTAAATTAGCAAATTAGCAAATTAGCAAATTAGCGAATTGGTAAATTGAGGGTTTTCGTCTATAAAATTGGGCTTTTGGTCGATATTCTTTGTTTTACGCCTCTTAGTTGTCTTACTTTTGCATCAGCAAAATGATAAACAAAGAGAAAGCTTATGAAAAAGAATTTTTATATATTATCAATGTGTATGCTGCCTTTAGGGGTATGGGCGCAATCTAAACAGTGGTCGCTGACAGACTGTATTAACTATGCGGTGCAGAACAACATCAGCGTAAAGAAAACGGAACTCAACCAGCAGAAGGCTGAAATCAACCTTAGTCAGGCGAAAGATAATCGCCTGCCTACCGTGAGTGGTTCGGCATCGGCAAACCTCAATAACGGTTCGGCAATTAACCAGATTTCTAACGAACGGGTGTCGCGTCGTACTTTTTCTAACAACTTTGGGGTATCGGCTTCTATGTCGCTGTATCAGGGCAATAAGCTCAATTTGCAAATAGACCGCAGTCAGTTGCTGTTAGAGCAAAACGAACTGTATGTGCAAGAGGCGAAGAACAACATCACCCTGAGCGTGCTGGAAGCCTATCTGCAAGCCCTCTACAGCTATGAGGGGATAGCAGTAGCCAAAAACGCAGCGCGCTCGTCGGCTGAAGAACTTAAGCAAGCGCAAACTAAGTTCGCCAACGGCTCGATAGCTAAGCTCAGTTTGGCAGAGATAGAAACGCGCCACGCTAATAATGAGTACGCTATCATTCAGGCTGAAAACCAATATGCGAGTCGCGTGCTTACCCTCAAACAGCTTTTAGAGCTTCCCCCTAATAGCGATTTTGCTATTGCCCTCGACCTGCAAGAAGATGACTATGTGGCGATTATCCCCAACAAAGACGAGGTGTTTGCACAAGCTAAACAGACGCTTCCTAACCTGAAAATCTATCAATCGCAACAAAAGATAGCCGAAAAGGATATCAAGATAGCCAAAGCAGGAGCGTTGCCCTCTGTTAGCTTGCAAGCAGGAGTGAACACGGGGTATTCTAACCTCAATAGTTTGGGTTATGCTACTCAGTTAGACAGCAATTTTGGTCAGACGATAGGGGCATCGCTTAATATTCCTATCTTTTCGCAAAACAAGAACAAGAATAATGTGAAGTTAGCAAAGCTCACTCAGCAGCAGTCCGTTTTAGAAGAACAACAAGCTGAAAAAGACCTTTATGCTAAGATAGAGACCGCTTGGCAGAATGCCACCACGCACCAAGCACAACAGGCGGCTTCGCGTACGGCTCGCGATAATGCTAAATTGGCTTACGATTTGGCAGTGAAAAAACACGAGTTTGGCGGACTTACCAATACGGAACTTTTAGTAAGTGAGAATGCCTACCTAACAGCAGAACAAACGTATTTGCAAAACAAATATATGTCGGCACTCTATGTACAGCTGCTGAAGTTTTATATGGGGGTCCTCCCCCTAGCCCCCTCCCAAGGAGGGGGAATGTAGCGACGCAAAAGCGACAATGTTCTGCTAACAACTAACGACTAATGACTAACAACTAATAACTAACAACTAATGACTAACGACTAATTACTAAATACAATGAAAAAGAAAATCAAAAAAATCATTATTATTGCGCTACTGGCTGTAGTGGCTTTTATGGGCTATCAGTTTTTTATGAAAGAAAAACCAACGCCTATTATATTGCAAACTGATGAGGTAACCCAAGGTGATGTTACTACCGAAGTAACTGCTACAGGTAGTGTACAACCGGTAGACGAGGTGGAAGTAGGTACCCAAGTATCGGGCTTGGTAAGCAAAATATATGTGGATTATAACAGCCAAGTGAAGAAAGGTCAGCTACTAGCAGAGCTCGATAAAACCAATCTACAAGAAAACGTTATCAACGCTACGGCTAACTACAATTCTGCCCTTAACGAACTGAATTACTATCAGCAAAATTACGATCGGCAGAAGAAAATGTACAGTGCCCAAGTGATTAGTCAGCAGGATTATGAGCAAGCGTTGTATCAGCTTAACAATGCGAAAGCCAGTGTAGCCCAACGTCTTACGACCCTCAATCAGGCGAAAACTAACTTAGGTTATGCTAATATCTATTCGCCTATTGATGGGATTATCCTTAGCAAAGAGGTAGAAGAGGGGCAAACAGTAGCCGCCTCGATGAGTGCGCCTACGCTCTTCAAAATAGCTAAAGACATCAAGCGTATGCAGGTAGAGGTGAATGTAGACGAAGCCGATATAGGGCAAGTGAAAGTAGGACAGCGCGTGAGCTTCACCGTAGATGCTTACCCTCAGGAGGAGTTCGTTGGGCGCGTTACCCAAGTGCGCTTATCGCCTACTACTTCATCTAACGTGGTGACTTATACGGTGATAGTAGAGGCAGAAAACCCCGATGAAAAGCTAAAACCAGGGCTTACCGCGACCATCGCTATCTATACCAATGAGCTGAAAGGCGTAACCATAGTGCCTGCTAAGGCTATCAACTTTACGCCTGACACTGATGTGTTACTGCAGTATTACGCCCAAAAGGGTATTACTGCTGAAGCACCTAAAGTACAACACGGTAGAAGAAAGAACAAATACGTGTGGGTAGTGAACGCTGACGGCACTCTCGCTCAGAAAGCCGTAACCATAGGTAGCAATGACGGTATCAACGTGCAAGTAGTAAGCGGGCTAAATGTTGGCGAGAAAGTAGCCACCAGCTTGCAAGGCAACACTCCGCGAGTAGCTGGAGGCGATAGTAAGAGCAGCGATAGCAGCAGTCCGTTTATGCCAAAACGCCCTAGTAGAAACAATTCAAAAGCTAGATAAATGAAAAAAGCCATTATAGACATACGCGATATGAAGCGCAACTTTCTGATGGGCAACGAGACGGTACACGCCCTGAAAGGCATCAACCTGACCATCAGAGAAGGCGAATTCGTAACCATTATGGGGCCTAGTGGGTCGGGCAAATCGACTTTGCTCAACATATTAGGTTGCTTAGACCGCCCCTCGTCTGGTGATTACATTCTGGACGGCATCTCGGTGAAAGATATGAGCAAAAACGAATTGGCACATATACGCAACACCAAGATAGGATTTATCTTTCAGTCGTACAACCTATTAGCCCGTACTTCAGCTATTGAGAATGTAGAGCTTCCGCTGATGTATAACCCCAAAGTATCTGCCAAAGAACGCCGCGAGCGCGCTATAGAAGCCCTCATTAGTGTAGGGTTAGAAAAGCGATTGAACCATTTGCCTAGCGAACTATCGGGCGGACAGCAGCAGCGGGTAGCCATTGCGCGTTCGTTAGTAAATAACCCTGTTATCCTCCTCGCCGATGAGGCTACTGGTAACCTTGATACTAAAACCTCGTACGAGGTAATGGAGCTTTTCCAACGGCTCAACGACCAAGGTAGCACTATAGGCTTCGTAACCCACGAAGACGATATTGCCCAATTTAGCAAACGCACCGTTGTACTGAAAGACGGGCACATCATCAGCGATAAGGAAGTAACCTATAGGCTGAATGCTAAAGAACAGCTGGCGCAATTGCGAAACACGAGTGAAGAATAATGGTGTGGGCTCTGGCAAAGTTGAAAAGAAATTAGTATCTTTGCCGAAAAAATAGTTTATATGAAACACTTACTTATTTTATTCTTTCTCCTTACGACCAACGCCTTTGCGCAAGGTCCTTTTGGAGATTATGCCGTAGTAAAAGACAAAGACGGCTATGTAAACATTCGTGCTAAAGAAAACGTAAAAAGCAAAATTGTAGGTACTTTGCCTAACAATACACTTGTGTATGGTTTCTTTGATAAAGAATATAACCCTACTAACTGGATTGAAGTTGATAAAGGGTATGTGCATCAAAGTCGCTTGAAAAAAATATCTGACTTTCGTGCTATAGAAGTTAAAGTGCAAGGCAATAGTATTATTTTTGATGATAAGGACGTAAAAGTAACCATTACCAAACAGAAGTTCGACAAAACCAAGCACAAGATTACTAAGAAAGAACACGATGGTTGGACAGAGCTTATCATTGACGGTAAAGCAATATATGGCATAGATATATATGGAGGTAACGATGATTCACTACCTGAAGATCATTACAAAAGTATTACTGTAACGATGAAAGGTAAAAACGTACCTATCCCTAAAAGTGCTTATGATGATTTGTATCAGATTTTCTATTTTAGCAGTTCTGTATACTACGATAAGGAAGCTGAGGCACTTTACATTCTCGCTCACAATAGCGAGAATGCTTCGGCTTACGAAGTGTGCTGGCAAATAGTAAAAGGTGAGTACAAAACCCGTATTATAGGAGAACCTTTCTAGTCTCACAGAATTTGCTAATCTGCTAATTTTCTAATTTGCTAATTAACACTATGAATATACAAAATCTTTTTAAAATAGCGTGGCGTGCCCTTTTGCTCAATAAAACAAGGGCTATGCTTACGATGCTGGGCATCATCATTGGGGTGGGCTCAGTGATAACCATGCTTGCCATTGGCGAGGGCTCTAAAAAGAGCATCAAGGAGAATATCTCTAAAATGGGTACCAATATGCTCAATATCCGTCCGGGTGCGGGTATGATGGGCGGAGTGCGTATGAGTATGAGCGATATGCAATCACTGAAAATGACCGATTACGAAGCGCTTAAAAAAGAGGGTACTCTACTGAAGTACGTGTCGCCCGTAGTGAGTGGCAACGGACAAAGTATAGCAGGGGGCAACAACTGGCCTACCTCTATCTACGGGGTGAATACCGAATACTTGCCCATACGCGAATGGAGTGTAGCTGAAGGGAGTATGTTTGGTGAAGATGAGATTACTAATTTTTCTAAGGTAGCTGTTATAGGGCAAACAGTAGCTAAGAACCTCTTCACTAATGGCGAAAACCCTATTGGGCAAACTATACGTTTTAAGAATATCCCGTTTAAAGTGATTGGTATCCTTACCAAAAAAGGTGAGAGCAACTTTGGTCAAGACCAAGACGATGTGATTATCGCCCCTTATACTACGGTACAAAAACGCATCTTGGCGCAAACGTTCTTGCAGAGTATTGTAGCTTCGGTAATAGACGAAAGTCAGTCGGAGAATGCCGTAAACCAAGTAAAGAAGATTTTGGAACGCACGCATAACCTTTCGGCTACGCAAGAGAATGACTTCAATGTGTTTTCGCAACAAGAACTCATCAGTACGTTTAGCTCTACCAGCGAGATGCTCACTATTTTATTGGTAGCTATTGCCAGCATTTCGCTCATCGTGGGCGGTATAGGCATTATGAACATTATGTACGTATCGGTAAAAGAGCGCACTAAGGAAATAGGCTTGCGTATGGCTATTGGGGCTAAGGGCAAGGATATTTTGGCTCAGTTCCTTATCGAGTCGGTGCTTATTAGCATTACTGGGGGAGTATTAGGGGTAATTATTGGCTTATTAGCTACCGTAGGCGTATCGCTGTTTATAGGCTGGCCAGTGAGTATCACCTTGTATTCTATTGTAATATCCTTTTTAGTATGTACCATTACAGGGGTATTCTTTGGTTGGTATCCTGCTCGCAAAGCAGCCGAGTTAGAACCTATTAGCGCTCTCAGATACGAATAAAATGAAATTTTTAACACACATAGCTTCTTGGGCAGTCGTTTTTATAATGCCTGCCCTTATCTTTATCTCCGAAGGCAATCAACGTTTTGAGGAGGCGCTTTATCGTTCGTTAGCATCCTTACCTTTTTTGATGTTTTTGTTCTACAGCTATTACTATTGGCTTATTGATAAGTTATGGTTTAAAAAACGATATATACTCTTTATATTGGTAGCAGTGGCACTCATTTTATGTATTTCGTACAGCAAATACGAGCTTTTTTCGTACTTCGACCTTCACAAGGGTAAACGCCATATGCCTCCTTTCCACGCTTTTGTTTATTTTGATTTTCTGTCGAATTTATTGCCTGTAGTCTTTGCTATGGCAATACGCTATGCCCAACGCAACTTTTCTTTGGAGATAGCTCAGAAAGAAGCCCAAGCGCACAAACTACAAGCTGACCTTACGCAACTCAGATACCAACTGCAACCGCATTTCTTTTTCAATGCGCTTAACAATATTTATTCGCTTATAGAGTTCGACCCACAAAAGGCACAGCAGAGCGTACATAGCCTTAGCAAGCTGATGCGTCATTTTATGCAAAATAGCGACCAAAAGCAGATTAGCTTGGCAGAAGAAGTAGATTTTTTGCAACAATACATCAGCCTAATGCAGTTGCGCCTGACCGATAAAACTACAGTGCAGGTAGATTTCCCTAAGCAAGTGCCACAGCTTACCATAGCCCCTTTGCTATTCATCAGTTTGGTAGAGAATGCTTTTAAGCACGGCGTATCGGCTACAGCTGCTACAACTTTATCGTTTAGCCTAAGAGTAGAAGGGAATACCATAATATTCAGAAGTGAGAATACAAAAATCCCTACACAAGAGAGCTTGTATAGCTCAGGGATAGGAATTGATAACCTGAAGAAACGGCTAACACTTCTTTACCCTGAAAGGCATCAGTATACTATTGAAGAAAAGGAAGGAAAGTATATAGCACAATTAACAATTGATAATTGAGGGTTATCAATTGTTAAAAAGTGCCTTTGCATCTACAGCTTTGCGCTGCTCGGTAGTGGCGTATTGCCATTGGTATTTTTTGAAGCCAAAAGCGTTGGCTATAAGGTTTTTGGGGAATACCACTATAGCATCGTTATAATCAGTGATAGAAGCACTTAGGAAACGTCTGCCTGCTGATAGCTGCTCCTCACACTCGGTGAGTTGCCGTTGCAGGTAGTTGAACTGCTGATTGCTCTCCAATTCGGGGTAAGCCTCTGCTTGTAGCATAAATGCTTTGAGGGCAACGCTTGTTGAGTCGGTGCCAGCATAAGGATTATCGCTCTCGGTGATGTCGCTGAGGTTGATAGGCTTGCGCAATTCGGCTATCTTGGTGAGGGTTTCCTTCTCAAAAGCCATATATTGCTTAGCTGTTTCTATTAGGTTGGGTATTAGCTCGGCACGCTGTATGAAAAGCGCATCTAATGACGAGATAGCATTCTCTATCTGATTGCGGCGCTTGCTTATGCCGTTGAATACTCCTGCTATATAAAGGAGCAGCAGAACTACCACTGCTCCTATAATCATATACATCATAACTAATTATGAATTTTGAATTATCAATTATCAACTAATTTAAGAGTGTCTATCATCTGTAGTTGCTCTACGAGTTCGCGGTATACGCTCTCTACCATAGGTAGGTCTATCTTCTGAAAGAGCATAGCCGCTGGCGAACTGCCCACTGTCATTAGTGAGTTGCCTTCATTGGTAGCAATCACAATGTTGTTCTTGTTGATACCAAAGTACACTTGCCCTTTGTGTCGCTCGTTTAGCTTTTTGAGTCGCTGCATAAAGGCAGGGGTAAGCACATAGCGCGCCGTTATTTGGTCATCGCAATACACTTCAAACTGCTTTTCAAACTCAGGGTCTTCTAAACGTATGCGTTCCCCACCATAGTTCAGGTAAGTGCTGATAGCATTATCGTTGAAATCGCTAAAGAAACCTTTCACAGGGCGTACTACGATAGGGTGCTCAAAAGTCTTAGGCGAACGCGCTACAAAGAAATTGCCGTAAAACACTACATCATCACCTTCTTTCTCATTGCGCATATTAGGACGGAAAGTGACCATTAGGTTGCACGATTGGAAAGGAATACCATTATAATGCCCTACTATTTGGTCGCCACCTTTTAGGGTGTAACGCTCAAACTTAAATAGCAGCGAGTCTATAAACTCAGCAATGCCTATATGTCCGTTTTCAAAGTATTGAAACTGAGGACTGATATACTGTACTACTTTGCTAAAAACTTTCTTCTTTACTTGCGTGAAGTCGGTGGTGCCTGTTAGCCTGCTTTGCATATAGCGTTTGGTGAACATAGTCCATAAAAAACTACCTCCTATCATAATCGCTAAGATGATAAAGATATAGTTTGAACTGCCTACTGACAGGGTGCCCGATAGTACCAAATAGGCAATAGTACCCATTAGCGCAACCGCAAAAGCTATTTGCATATAGAGGGTATTCTTACTCACACTACGCCCTTTTTCCATAGCCGCAAGCTCTGTGCCAAACTCTTTTTCGGCAAAAGAACGAAACTCTTCTACGGGTTTTAGGCTTATCTTTTCTTCAAGGGTTATTTTAGTAGCCTTTGTGTCATCAGTCTTGTTATACAGCTCTTTCATCACCTCGTTATAGGTGCCCATATTTTGGGGTTGCTCTAACACGCGCTTTAGGTCTGCTGCGCGATACTTCTGTATAGGCAATTCGTATTGCTGATTATCAATCGATACGTAAATACGAGTGATAGGGTCTAACTGATATTTTATTTTTCCTAAAGGAATCTCGGTGAGATAAGTCTCTAACTCGTGATGAAAGCGCACTTCTTTTCCTGCTTGTACGAGGTTGAAAAAGGCTTCTACTTTTTGCTTCCTGCCAAAGATAGCACGAGCACGCATTAGGGGGTAGTAAACAGAGGCAATCACCGCTATAGGCAAAATGTACTTAATTTGCGGTGGAATACCTTCGGCACTGTTCATCATTTTGCCCAAAATAGGCAGGGCAAATATAGCGAGGAGCACAACCCCTATTATAGCCAATACGGCTACAATAATAAGGTTGCGCGTTGTAATTTTCTTTTCGCGTTCGCACTCTTGTAGTACGAGCTGTTTAGCGTCTGTTAGTGTCATTATTTTTCCTCTGATTCAAAAGTCCATTCACCGTCTTTTTGCTCTGCTAACACCCTGTAATAGGTAGTAGTAACAGTTGTTTTCCGACCTATCCTTTGATAAGATTTTCCTTTTCCTATTTCAGTAAATTCCATTCTGAAACCTACTTTATAGCCTCCTGCAGTGCCATCGCTTTCCAAAAAGATACAAGAGACATTGAAGTTTTCGTAGTCAGGAAATTCATCTTTGAATTTTTCGATACCTTCTTTTACCTTTTCTACTACTTTATCCGTGTTGATGTCTTTTAGTTTAAAGAATTCTCCTTCTTTTTTCACGTTGTCAAGTGCAGTAGCATCTTTCCATTCTTTGGGGAAGTTGAACTCTTGTTTTACCATTTTATCGTTGTCAGGGTATATAAATCTACCGAAGTGTAAGGTGTTGTCTTCCAATGCTTTATCTGATTGGAAATAAACTAATAAGAACTCTTTGTCCTTTACGGGAGAGTCGTTAAAAAGGGCAATAGTTTCTTTAAAACCTTCTTTGTCGTACAATACAGGGGCTTTTTTGCCACAAGCGGTAAGTACTAAGGCGATAAGTGCGCCTGCGAGGAATGTGAGCTTTCTCATTGTTTGAATCTTTTTTAATTATTACTTCTTTTGTTATTTAATAGGGTTGCCTTGAGCATCGAAATGGTAAGTTTTGCCAATTACTTTAGTAGGGTCATTACCGATAGTGTTTATCTTTATCTCGAAAGCTAAAGTTTTAGGATTCTTCTGAATTTCCCAGCTACGCACGTAGGTTTCAGCACCGTTTTCTTTCTCCTTTACTCCCTTTATAAGGTCAGGGACTTTGTCGATAAGAGGCTTAACATCGGCGTAAGAAAAGAGGATTTCTTTGTAATCATCATACTTAGCACGTTTGCCTTCGCTGGTTTTTATGATCATTTGTCCACTACTTAGGTAGTGCAAGTTGTCTTTGCTGTAAGAGGCATTGTAGCCTGTTATAAGGTTCTTGCTTTTGTCTGTTAATCCTTCAGCTATTACGGTGCAATAAGCGGGCTTGCTGAACTCACTTTTCACTTTGTAAAGGTCGAGGGTATCGTTAGAAATATTGTGTTTTTCTAATATTTTTTGGTAAACAGCGTCATAGTCGCCTGCTTCGCTACCTACTACACCTTTATTGTAATCGTAATCGGGCTTTTCTTTGCCCATTGCGCTATCAGCGATACTGTGTACAGCACTTTGCCAGTCACAGCTGCTCAAACTGATAGCAGCGATAGCCATAGCAGCTAAAATAGTAACTTTTTTCATACTGAATTATTTAGGTTTTAAATTAATTATTATTTTTCTTCCACAAAGCCGAAATACCTACATTTTGGTCTTTTTGCTGAACAGGGTATTTGCTGTTGATAGCGTCAAGTATATCAGTATCAAACTCTTGGTTGCTACCGTATATGGTTCTGATAATCCACTGCCCAATCCAGCCGCCTTGCGAGTAGAGCATTTTTAGCCAGCCTTTCATAGTGCTGCGGTCGAAGCCGAGATAAGTATCTTCGCGGCTCATATCGTCAGTCATTGGGGCATAACTGGTGGTGATAAGGGTGCGATGGTAAGCGTTTTTAGCGATGAAGATACGGTCATTAGCACTGCCAGTGCCTAAAAACTGAGCCGCTGTGCTACCTTTTTTGAGGAATTTTACTTCATACTTACTGCCGAGTTTTTCTTTTAGTAACTCGAATAAATCTTCCAAAGGCACTTTGCCTTCGAGAAAAGTGATGGTAATGTTCTTGTCTAAGAGTCCCATTTGTCTATATTTTTTAATATTACGCTGCAAAGGTAAACAATTTACCCCCCCCATTGTTAAATTTTTGTTAAAATTTTATTAAAGTTTGTTTTTATGTAAGTTTTTTCTTTCAATCCTTGTGCAGTGATACAGATATCATAGTCTTTTTCTTTTTATCTCATATACTCAGAGCGAAGGATCACCGAAGGATGAGCGAAGGATCACCGAAGGAAAGTCGGCGAGCTGGCGCAGCCGAGTATGTGACGAAGGAAAGTCGATGTTTCTACTCTATATTTAGCACCGCTAAAGTATTGTATCCCGTTTGGGCGTCCCAAAGGTCTTTGTTTGCTAAGCGAATACTATACTCAGGGCGGTCGTATAGGGTAGGGTAGGGGTCTGGCAAATGTAGATATAGCGTGTATTTGCCTTTGCGTAGAGAGCTTGGTAAAGATACTTCAGCCGCAATAGTAGTCGTTTTGCCAGCTACCCATAGACGTGGGTCGGTATTGAGATTGAAACGATACTTTTCTTTAGGATTTTTCTCTGATACTAATACCAATACTGCCTTTCTCGGATTGAAAGGAGCTGCAAATCCCTCATTTTTTATCTTAAGCGATACTTTTAGCACTCTTTCAGCACTATTATACCCACTAAAACTGCCTTCGGTTAGCACAAAACGATAGCCCAAACGCTTTTTTATCTCTTCTATACACTTCTGTTGCTTCCATTGCTTTATCACTCCCTGATGATAATCAATATTTAGGTAGCTAAAGTGGTAGGTAGCCAATTGCTGAAGGGCATTAGTACAAGCAGTAAAGGCTGAGGGCTGACAGGTTTCGCCTCCCATTACAGTGTATTGGGTTTCGTGGGCTACGTATTGGCGGTGCTCTCTTAGGTGATGATAGGTGCCCATATCGTCATCATCAGCCAAAAAACAGTCGTTGTGAAAGCCTATACGCGCCAAATCACTTCCTTTATAAGCAGTCTGAGCGGTAAGGGTGTCGGCTATGCCTATACCTTGTGTGTAAAGCTTAGCTTTGGGGTTGCGCACTGCTATCATACGGTCAGCAGGGAGAATGCTGAGCAGCTTCTTAAGCACTTGTTTTCTGGGGTTATAAGCCGAAGGAGTATCGGCTGGCTGATAACCGTAGTGGTCAGTATAGTACCATTCACCCCACACGCCCACAAAACCTGCTTCACATACAGCTATAATGTCGGCATTCTCTTGTATGATAGGGCGTAACTGCTCCAAATGCTTTTCGGTGTAATACCAATCGGCATCCCAAGGTTTTTGAGCTTCACTATCGGTATAGGCAAAGCGCAGTACTACCTTTGCACCTCCTTCACGCACCGCTTTCATATTCCGACGTATAAGGTGCAGAAATTCCTCTGAGAGTAAGCGTTGCCGAAAGGGCTGCATATAGTATACAGTCAGTATAAGGCTAATGCCCTGTTGCCGGTAGTTTTTTACCTTTTCAGTAGTTAGTTCATCGGCATCGCTCTTTTGGTCTTGGTGTGTTAAGAAGCCTCTTTCGGGGTTAATAATTGCCTCATTGGTGGGTTCGTAATGCACAATATTAAGAGGCGAAGCGTCTGTATGCTTCACCTCTTGTGGTGTTTGGCAGCTTAATGATAAGCTGATAAGTAAGAAGGAAAGATATTTATTCATTTATAATAAAATAAGGAAGTCTGTCTAAAGGGACTTGTAGGGTATAGGTCTTGCCGCCTTTGTATTTTTTACCTTGGTCATCGCGCCAAGTGCCTTTGGGTAGCTTAACTGTGCGGGTGTCGCTCTCGGTTATTACGGGAGCCACTAAATACTTATCGCCTAACATATATTGGTCTTTGCAGTCAGCAAACCCCTGATTTGGGAAAGCGTATTCCATACTGCGCACTATAGGTTCGCCTGTTTTAGCCGATTGTTTTGCCTGCTCGATGAGGTAGCTACCCAGCTGCTCGTGCCATTTGGCGTATTTTATACAGATGTCTAAATTTTCTTTGGAAAGAATACGCCAAGGCGCTACAGAAAACTGCATCATAGGCATCATAGCGTGTATTTGGCACGACCGCACGATAAGTTTTTGATTGAATTTAGTCGGGTCTACATTCAGAAAACTACCGTATTCGCCACCTCCTATCATATCAGGACAGGCATAGGCATAACCGTTCAGCCCTGCGGCTATCATATCGGGTACTAAGCGCGCCACTCCGTCCCACGAATAGCTCTTGTCGCCCAAACGTTGTACTAAGGGCTGTCCGCCGAGTTTCCAGCAAGCGCGAAACTCGTTGTAAGGAAAGGCTAAGCCTAATTTTCCCCATAAATAGGTTTGCTCGGTGTCGTAAGATTTTTGGTCGAAAACCTCTATAGCTTCAGCCAAATAGCGTTCGGGGTCGCCTGCATCAAACTTAAAACCGTCAATGCCGTATTCTTTTTGTAGCTGTTGTAGTTCACCTACGAAGTGCTTGAAAGCATCGGGGTTGCTAAGGTCATAACAAGCACTCAGCCCATTCCACCAATCGAGAATAGCAGGGGTATGCGAACCTTTTTTCTTTATTAAATAGCCTTTGTCGCGCAAAAAACGATACTCCTGACTGTCAGGCGATACAAACGGACATACCCACACCATCACTTTAAAACCCATTTGGTGTAGTTTAGCTATCATTTCTTTAGGAGAAGGAAATTTATCAGGGCGAAATTGCCATACACCATAGTCTTTTTGCCAGTTGTCGTCTATCATTATTACGCCGGTAGGCATACCGTTATCAATAATAGCTTGAGCGTAAGCCAATACGTCTTTTTGATTTTGGTTATAGGTAAGCTCTATCCACGTGTTGTACTGAGGTTTAGTAAAGAATACTTCAGGAGGAATAGTACCTGAAGGAGGAAAATACCGCTGGCTTACTGCCTGATAGGCACTCTTTAGGTTGTCACCTTTGCTGCTCTGGCAACTCACGGTGCCGCGCGATGGCGTGATGAGTATCTTTCCCTCTTGAAATTGGTAGGCAAAGGGGGTATCAGCAGCTATATACCTACCTTTGTTAGACAGCAGGTAGGGCACTGACTGGTTATTGAAGTTTTCGGTGCGCAGGTTGTACACACGCTTAGATGCTTGATAAGGCATCATATAGCCTAATCCAGTGAAGCCGCCCCACCATTTTTCGTTAGGCAGTAAGCTGATTTCGGTGGTAGTTTGAGCCTCAGCCCATACTGAAGCTACTAACAAAGTAATAAATGCAATTATCTTTTTCATCGTAATTATGAATTTTGTATTACAAAAAAAACTTTGCCAAAGCTTTATACTTTAGCAAAGTTTTAAAAATAACAATATTATCCCTTATTAAAAATCAAAATCTATGCCTGTTGGGTCGTCCTCTTTTTCTTTACTACAGTCTATCTGTATTTGTATGTTTTGAGGTGCTGCAAAAGGTTCTTTTGATATGGCTAAATCTTTATTAGCATAGCATTTCTTCATATAATAACCCCATACCGGAAGTGCCATTGTAGCTCCTTGTCCGTAGGCGGTAGTGCGGAAGTGTATAGCACGGTCTTCGCCTCCTACCCATACGCCTGTTACAAGGTTGGGTACCATACCTATAAACCACCCATCGCTGTTGTTTTGGGTAGTACCTGTCTTGCCTGCTATAGGGTTGGTGAATTGGTAAGGGTAGCCAGTCATTACATTCTTATAAATTGCATTGTAACTATCAGCTCCTTTGGTACGTAGGCGGGCACCAGAACCGTAGCGGGTTACCCCTTCTAATAGATTTACTACCGCACGAGCTACTTCAGCATTTACTACATCGTGTGTTTCGGGGGTATTTTCGAATAGTACGGTACCATTTTTATCTTCAATACGAGTTACCAATACCGGCTTCACATATATCCCTTCGTTAGCAAAAGTACCATAGGCAGCTACCATTTGCAGTACTGTGGCATCGGCAGTACCTAAGGCTATAGAAGGCATTTCGGGCATCTCTGAGGTGATACCTAACTTCTTCACTAAGTTGATTACGGGTACAGGTCCTACCTTATCCATTAGATTTACCGTAATAGAGTTTATTGAGTTTGCTAAGGCTGCCTTTAGGGTCATCATCTTGCCAGAGAAGTTGCCGGTGGAGTTGCGCGGACACCACGCTTGTACATTGCCATATTTGCCAGCTTCTATACAAGTCTGAATGTCAGGAAGCTCTAAGCAAGGTGAGTAGTGCAATTGGTCTATAGCGGTAGCATATACGAAAGGCTTGAAGGCAGAGCCCGTTTGTCGTGCCCCTTGTGCTACTTGGTCGTATTGGAAATGCTTGTAGTTGATGCCGCCTACCCACGCTTTTATATGCCCTGTTTGAGGCTCCATTGACATCATACCGGTACGCAAAAAGGCTTTGTAGTACAATATTGAGTCGCGGGGAGTCATTACAGTATCGCGCTCGCCTTTCCAGCTAAATACGCGCATTTCTACTTTCTTATTGAAGCTCTCGCGTATCTCTTTTTCAGAATAACCTAAGTATTTTAGGTGTATCCAACGATTCGAGCTCTTCATTGCGCGCTCTATCAGGTTGTTGTATTCGTCTTTGGTAACTTTTACAAAAGGATAAGTTGCATTTTTCTTTCGGTTGTTTTCAGCATCAAAAGCCTTTTGGAGCTGTTTCATATGCGCTTTTACTGCTGCTTCAGCATAAATCTGCATTTTAGAGTCTATAGTAGTATAAACTTTTAGCCCATCTAAGTAGAGATTGTACTTACTGCCATCAGGCTTGGGGTTTTCGTTTACCCACGTTTTCATATAGCTGCGTAGGTATTCTCTGAAGTAAGTAGCTATACCGTCATTATGGCTTTCGGGGGTGTATTTTATCTTCAGAGGTAATTGCTGTAGTGAGTCTTTTTGCTCTTGGGTTAGGTAGTTATTCTTTGCCATTTGAGCAAGCACTACATTGCGGCGATTGGTTACCCCTTCTTTGTTTTTCACAGGGTTGTAAAGAGCTGAGTTTTTGAACATTCCGACCAGCATTGCTCCTTCTTCTATTTTTAGTTGTTTAGGCTCTTTGTCGAAATATATTTTGGCTGCTGAACGTATTCCGTCAGCATTGTTGTTGAAGTCGTAGATGTTGAAATACATCGTTAGTATTTCCTCTTTGGTGTATTGTTTTTCTAAGCGGGTAGCAATAATCCACTCTTTTATTTTCTGGGTATAGCGGGCTATCCCTCTGGTTTTTTCTTTATGGAAGAGCTGTTTGGCCAACTGTTGCGAAATGGTAGAGGCACCACCTTTGCTGCCTAAATACACCATAGCGCGTATCGTACCTCGTATATCAATACCAGAATGCTCGTAGAAACGCTCATCTTCGGTAGCGATAAGCGCATCAACTAAATGCTTGGGTAAATCTTTGAATTTTATAGGGGTACGGTTTTCGTCTAAGTAGAATTTACCTAACGATTTGCCATCAGCTGTTACTATTTCGGTAGCTAAGTTTGTTTCGGGATTTTCTAAGTGTTGAAAGTCGGGCATTTCGCCTAATAAACCAACTGATGCCGCTACAAAAAGCAGTAAAACACCTACTATTGCAGCAGCAAATAACCCCCAAAACCATTTTATGACTGGATTGATTTTCTTTTTCATTGTTTTTCGCTTTTTTCTACTCTCAAGCCTACTTCTGTAATACCTTTGAGCTGTTGTACGCCATTGTTTTCACCTATTTTGCGCATTGCTTGTTCTATTTTGATGCTGTAGTTGCCCTTAGCAGGGAAAGTAAATTGCTCTTTATACCATAATTTACTTTCTTTTACCGCTGAATAGCCGTCGCCTAACCATTTTCCCTCTGGGGTTGCCATTTCGTACTCTAAGGTATCAACGATGACCTTATCGCTATGAGGAATTTCCATCTTAGTGATAATGAATAGGTTGCTGAATTCGTAATGAGCATCATTGCGAATCATAATAAAGAGGTTTTTCTTAGTTACGGTGTCTTGCGTTTCTAAATGAAAAGCAATGGGCTGATGGGCTTGCCAGCCATCAGGTAGCGATACATATTCGCTGTATTCTACCCCGTTGCTACAACCTAATAGCAAGCCTATAAATAACAAACTTATTAGTATTCTCATTCTGATTTCTCATTATTAGATTGTTTGGGCTTATTGACCTTATTAGCAAAAGGGTCGAGGTTGCGTCGCACATTAGGGTTTTGCTGTTTTTTTCCTGCCATCTTTTGCTTTTGTTGCATTCTCTTATTATTGTTACTTGCCTCAGGAGCAGGTATTTTTTTAGCCTGCTGAGGGGTAGCATTAGCCTGTGGTTGTGGTGGCTCTATAGGTAGTTTTACTTCTTTAGTAGCAGCATTAAGTACCCCTTCGCCCGTGCGTTTTAGCTCTGCTGCTTTATTCACATTTTTGGGCATTTTTTTAGGTTTTTTATTGCTGCGTTCTGCTTCAGACTGAGCTTTTGGCTCATTTTTAGCTGCCTCTTCTTTAGGAAGGGCCTCTTTTTCTTTATTTCCTTTCTTGTTATTGCGTTTTTTCTTGCGCTTAGGAGTATCAAAACGAGTGATACTATCTTCTTCTATAGGAGTTAACTCCATATCAGTGTAGCCTGAAGCGTTTTTGCGTGAAGAAAGGTCGCTTACTATTGCGTATTCTTCTAATTCCTCAATCTCTTCACCCTTTTTATTGAGGTCAATGATTTCTTTTACACTATCTACTGATAGTTTATGCCACGTAATAGGGTTTTCATCGTAGGTAAACCACATTAATCGTTTGAAGATGTCTATCTTCTGACAGCTGGCAGTGCCGCGCTGGGTGTTTAGCTTGGTGTCGGTACGAGGGAAGTCTTGTAGTGCATCGAGGTAGGTGTCTAACTCGAAGTTTAAACAACACTTCAGTTTACCGCATTGTCCTGCTAATTTTTGTGGATTTAACGATAATTGTTGGTAGCGCGCGGCTGAAGTAGATACGCTTCTGAAATCGGTTAACCAAGTGGCACAGCATAATTCGCGTCCGCAAGAACCAATACCCCCCAAGCGGGCAGCCTCTTGTCGGAAACCAATTTGTCGCATCTCTATACGCACAGAGAAAGCCCGTGCCATATCTTTGATAAGCTGGCGAAAGTCTACCCGCCCTTCGGCAGTGTAGTAAAAAGTAGCTTTAGAGCCATCGCCTTGAAACTCAACATCTGATATTTTCATCTCTAGACCTAAAGCGATAGCGAGTTCGCGCGATTGTTTTTGTACTTCTATTTCTTTATCTCGCGATTGCTGCCACACGTCTATATCGTGCTGATTAGCTTTGCGATACACTCTCGGAAGACCTTCGTTTTCCCAACTGATGCGCCTCTTTTTCATCTGTGAGCGCACTAACTCTCCGGTAAGGCTCACCACCCCTATGTCGTGTCCTGATGAGGCTTCAGTAGCTACCACATCACCCATTTGCAGGGGGAGCTTTTCGGTGTTTCTGAAATATTCTTTTCGGCTATTCTTAAAGCGGACTTCAACACAATCAAAAAACTCCTGACCACCAGGAAGTTGTGTATTAGCCAGCCAGTCGAATACCGATAGCTTTACGCTCCCAAAGCTCCGTGCCCCACAGTTGGTGCTACAGTTGTTATGAGAGTCTTTTGTATGATTAAAAGTGCAAGTATTGCAACTCATTGTTCGTTAGTATTAAAAAGTGATATAATCTCAATCGGCAAAAGTACGAAATAATTATTGATTAACCATTAACTATTGCCAAAAAAAATAATTTAACTACCGACAAACTTATATTCTAAAACTTTCTATAATAAAAGATGTATTTTAATAATTTTATGTTTTGACCTTAAATTATTGCCTTAATTGTTAAAATTATACTAAATAATATAGGTGAGACTAAAAAAAATAGCTAAAACTGTTGTATTATTCGTAGAAAATAAAGACTTTTGTCCTCGAATAATTTAATACACGTACGAACAATGGAAGAAAAAGATTTTTTAGACAACGAGGAGATTTTCTCGAAAGTCTTAAGAGCTGGTAGGCGTACCTATTTTTTTGATGTAAGAGCTACGCGTGCCAATGATTACTATCTTACTATCACAGAAAGTAAGAAGTTCACACACGATGACGGCTCTTTTCATTACAAGAAACACAAAATCTATCTTTACAAAGAGGATTTTGAACTGTTTAAAGATATTTTGAACGAAATGACCACTTATGTGTTTGACGAACGAGGCGAAGAAGTTATTTCTGAACGCCATCAACGTGACTTCAAAAGAGAATATTATGCTGAGGGATTGAATGAAGTAGAGGCTACACCTAACAGAAGCTATCGTTCTCTTGATTTTGAAGACCTTTAACCCAACTATTACCTCTACACTTGCGCAAAGATGAGGCTTCACTCAACAAATATAGATACTTTTTAGAGTGATGACGAAGCGGCTTATTGGGTAAGACTCATCTTTTGGCGAGGGTGAAATTTCTCTAACACTTCTCTTAAATAACTTTTTTCTACGTGTACATAAATTTCAGTAGTGGTAATATTCTCGTGACCTAACATCATTTGTATGGCTCTTAGGTTCGCACCATTCTCCAATAAATGTGTAGCAAACGAATGCCGAAACGTATGCGGGCTTATTTTCTTCTTCAGCCCTACATTCTCTGCCACCTGCCGTACTATCGTGAATATCATAGCTCGTGTGAGTTGTTTTCCCCTTCTGTTTAAGAATACATAATCTTCATTCCCTTTAGCTATTTTTAGTAACTTTCGCTGATTGTCAATATAATGACTTATTTGCTTTTGGGTATAATGCTCTATAGGGATAAGTCGCTGTTTGCTGCCTTTACCCATCACCCTTATAAAATCTTCTTCAAAGAAAAGGTCTGACAGGCGTAGGGATACTAATTCAGAAACTCGCAATCCGCAGGCGTACAGGGTTTCAATAATAGCTTTGTTTCTGTGTCCCTCTTCGCTACTAAGGTCAATAGAAGCAAGCATGGCATCTATCTCTTGCAGCGAAAGTGTATCTGGCAGCTTCATTCCTATCTTAGGACTCTCGATAATCTCCATAGGGAAATCTTCGCGGTTTTTCTCATACATCATATACTTGAAAAAGCCTTTTAAAGACGAAATAAGTCGCGCTTGTGAGCGAGCATTGAGCCCTTTTCCTACTTCGTATACAAACTGTCGCAAGGTGTCCTCGCCTATATTGTTAGGCGTTTCAGTAATATTGTACTTCTCTAAATACTGAATCAACTTCTCGATATCTAACCCGTAGGATACCGCCGTGTTTTCGGATAATCCACGTTGTAACCGCAAATAATGCTGAAAATCTTCGTTCGTTTTCTTCCAAATCATCTTTTTCTGCCGATTAGCTCGTTACCTACTCTGCTAATTTTAAATCAGTTGCATCGTTATAATGCTTCTTGTCTTTGATGACTCCTTTTGAAACCTTTACCAACCCAGGGTTTGAACGTATTATTGTTTTGAGCGTAGTACCATCATTGTAGTAGAAATCAAAATTGAGTTCGTACTTCTTGACTATATAAGGGGCTTTATCTAACTGAGAAGTTAAACCAATAACTGTATATCCCCCTTTGAGTGCCTCATCGGTTACGCGTTTTATTGTCTTAAAAGCCTCTTCGTTAGCACGATCTAAACGATAAGATACCACCAAAAGCAACTTGTCTTTCCAAATGTAATCGTCAAAATAGTTTTCCCCCTCCTTGTCCCAAATGTAGAAATCGTGTATAGGAGCTTCGGGTACTTCTGTTTTTACATTTACCACTTCGGCATAGTTGCCGTTCTTATCTTTAGGCACCTGTCCATTATTAATTATTTTCTGCTCTTTGCCGTCTATTTTTACCGTCCAATAGTAAGTGATTTTTCCGCTTGGTATTTTCATTCCTTCTGGAATACTTGTGCCTATTTTATAAGGGCGAAAATCTTTGATAGGCAGGTGGTTATATACATAATATACAAAAGCACTGCAGAAAATTACCGATAGTAGGGTGATATATAGGGGTAGTTTGCCTTTGCTGATGGGCTTTATATAGTCCTGTCCCCATAAAAATATAATTAGGGCAGCCACTAATAACACTATGTCTTTGGCAAACGACTGCCAAGGGGTGAATTTGATGGCATCGCCGAAGCAACCGCAATCTGTTACTTTGTTGAAATAAGCTGAATAGAAAGTTAGGAAACCAAAGAAAATGAGCATAGCCAGCAGCGACCACAGCGTTAGTTTCTTTTGGTAACCCACTAATAGCATTACCCCCAATACTACCTCTACTATACAGACGAAGATAGCAAAGGTAAGCGCAAAGGGTATTAGGAAAGGTAGCCCCAGTACGTTGGGCGCAAAATAATCTTCTAATTTGAAAGAGAACCCCATAGGGTCGTTTAGCTTTATCATACCACTGATGATAAAGGTAATGCCTAAAAATAGGCGTAAAAGGTGTGTTAAGTATTTCATATACAAGTATTAAGTCTTACTATTTTATTTTATTTTTATAGGTCAATTCTCTGCAAATGTACGAAATAATTGTAAATTAGCAAATATCTGCTTTGTGATATTTTATAAAATTAAATAGGCAGACTGATTTTTTTCAGTCTGCCTATTTATATGGTATTATTAATAATTAGTTGTTAACTATTAATAATTTAGTCATTCTTATGCTTGGAATGGAATAACAGAAACGAATGATTTGTCATTCTTTTTCTTTTCAAACTTCACGATACCGTCAATTTTAGCGTGTAGGGTATGGTCTTTACCGATATACACATTTTCTCCGGCATTGTGCTGAGTACCACGCTGACGAACGATGATGTTGCCCGCGATAGCTACTTGTCCACCATAAATTTTTACGCCTAAGCGTTTAGAGTGTGATTCTCTACCGTTCTTTGAACTACCGACACCTTTCTTGTGAGCCATTTTCTTACATTTTTAAGTTTAACAATTATTTTGCAACGATGTTTTCGATTACTATTTGAGTGAAAAGTTGGCGGTGACCGTTTTTCACTTTGTAACCTTTACGTCTTTTCTTTTTAAACACGATTACTTTGTCTCCTTTCACGTGTTTCAAAACTTTTGCTTCAACTGAAGCTCCGTTTATAGCTGGGGCGCCAACGGTTATAGCTCCGTTATTGTCTATTAGAAGAACGCGGTCGAAACTTACGTTTGCACCTTCTTCGTTAGCCAAGCGGTGTACATATACCTTTTGGTCTTTGCTTACTTTGAATTGTTGCCCTGCTATCTCTACAATTGCATACATAGCTTACTGTTTTTAAATTATGTTTTAAATCGGCGGCAAAGATACAACTATTTTTTTACTCACCAAAATATTTGCTTAAAAAAGTTTTTAGAAGAGGGAGGGCTCTATGGTTCACTTTTTTTGTATGTGTAATGTCTTAGCTCTTCAGTAGTAATACAAATGTTATAACCTTTATTCTCAAGTCCTCTGATAAGTTCTTTATCTCCTGTCCAGATTTTATGCTTAAATTGCAAATGAAAAGCAATAAAAGGAGTATCATCTTTGTCTATTTCAGCAGCTATTGTTGCTGCTTTTCTGTTATTTTCGAGTGAAATATCCTCCATTGAAAGGATTTTCATACCCTCTAATAATATATTAAACTCCTTTTTGACTTCCTTAGGTGTTTTATTTAAATATACAGACAATCTTTTTAGGTGTTCATCTATTTCAGCAAGCAAATAGTCAGGGACTAAAAATTGAATTTTTCGTCTTTCATTTAGTATTTCAGCAATAGGACCTTTGGGCGAAAGTAAAGCGCTAAAGAATATATTGGTGTCTGTAATTACTATCATAGCTATCCTATTTTTTGAAGTAAATCAGTTTCTTCAGCTTCTCTTTCTGCCATTCTTTTGAAGTAGCGCTTAGCCCCCTTCTTTTTTATGTCGCGTGATAAACTCATTATAAAATCGCGATGGGCTATAGGAATGCCATACTCATCAACTTCCTCTTCTATTTCTTCTGTTTTTACAAAATCGAGTGTTTTTGCATAAGCAGCAAAAGCTAAGGCTTCCTTGCTATTGTTTGTTATGGTAAATGTGATAGGCATAACTTTTCTTGTTTTAGAATTTCTGCAAAAGTACAAAATAAATTTCAATTAACCATATGCAAAAACCGAGCCCTTTTGGTTAGGACTCGGCTTTTTATCAATTTTAGAATTCACATTAGAATTAGTAACTGTGTTCATCAATCGTTACTTTGCCCCAGAATACTTTGTAAGCAAAATAAGTGTAGATAAGTAGTAAAGGCGCTCCGATAGCTGCTATTGTAAGCATAATCTCTAATGATTTGGTGCTCGCTGCTGCGTTGTATACAGTTATATCGTGGCCTATAATCTCGGTGTTGCGCAAGAAAACAGGGTGTAACTGTAGCGCTACTATCAACATAAAGAATACTATGGTGAGAATAGTGCCTACAAAAGCTTTTTTGTAATCGCCTTTTTTGATGAAAATAGCGATGCTTAAAATACTAATCAATAAAAGTACGGCAATAACGATGAGTGCAGGACTCTGTGCTGTATTAGCCGCTAAATGTGGGGTAAGCAAGCTGTAAACCGCTACCGCTACAAATAGCACTAAAAAGCCTACATATGCCTTGTTGATGCGGTGAGCAATACGCTCGTGTAGGCTGCCGTGTGTTTTTAGCAACAGATAAAGTCCACCGTGTACCGCCATAAGCAATACCGTCATCAGTCCTACCAATAGAGCGTAAGGAGTTAAGAAAGTAAAGAGAGCTCCACCTGTGTATTCAAAATTGTTGTCTAAAGGGAGACCTTGTAGCAGGTTGCCTATTACTACCCCTAATAAGAGTGGAAGCACGATGCTACAGATGCTGTAGACTAAATCCCAATTGTCGCGCCATCTTTGGCTGTCTTCTTTGCCGCGAAACTCTATAGATACGGCTCTAAAGATGATAAAGGTAAGAAAGAGCATAAAAGGGGTATTCATAGCCGAAAAGAGCGATGCGTACATCAGCGGAAATCCGGCGAAGATAGAAGCCCCACCGATTACTAACCACGCTTCGTTACCGTCCCACACAGGGCCGATGGCGTTTAGGGCTACACGGCGTTCTTCTTTTTTATCTAAAAATAGATGCCAAGCACCAGCTCCGAAATCAAAGCCGTCTAAAATGGCTTTATTAGAGAAATCTACAAAACATAAGATTTCTAACTCAAGCCTATCCGGACTATTACGGTCTTCTTCTAAGCTTAATCCCAAGCCACCTGTGGGGGGGATCCTCTTCCTCCTGATAGTTCTTATATAGATACGGTTCATGTTGGAATCCAAGATGATATCATTATTTTCCCTAAACCTCTTGATGAGCCTGTAGCAATATTACCTAGCAGTAACAGTTTTAACGGGTTATACTATAATAAATAATGTGTAGAAAAAGATCAAATATCGTTGTCCTACTCTTCTGTAGCATCCTTACTTCGTGTCTTGGTGTGTTCTATATAGACTTAGGCAATCGTTACGCGTGGCTCGAAGATAGAATAATAGTTAAGATAAAAGAAGAAACGGACAATAGTCTCTACTATGACCTGCTTATCCGCCCACAAGTTTTGAATTATGACTATGACAACCAGTTCATCATAGCCTATCAAGTTTATGATGGCAGCGAGTGGTATAATTCCAATCAAATAGCGGAAGAAAAAGACAGTTTGTTTATCCAGTTCGCAAAGCTGAAACAATTGAAGCACTGCTATTGGATTATAAATAAAGAGACAGGACAGGTGATGGGCCCCATGAGAAAGTCTGAATTTGAAAGAAAATGTAAAGAACTTCATGTTAAGGCAAAAATGCAACATTTCCATGAAAAGAAATTCAGAGAATGCATGGGTATGGAAGACATTGACCAGGATAGCACTGAGAGGAAGACTATGGATATGGTAATGAAAGAAAGGTAAACGCAATGAACCTATTGGTTATATCTATAAACCTTGTGCGAGAAGCCGTGTTACGCGACTTTAGAACGATTGAGGAGATTTCGTATGGTGAAAGTATAAATAGATATATTACAGTATCGGGTCAGAGAATACGGTACACGGTTTTTAGACGACAGGTTAATGGTAAAGATATTTATAATGTAGGTAGAATTCATGAAGCAAATTAGACGACCAACTCTCGAAGAATTGATACTGATTGAGTATTTAGCACAAAAAGCTCACTATACATTAGAACCCGATTGGCAACAAAGTATATGGGTAGAACCTATCACAGAAGAAAGGATAGGACCTATTGCAATCGCAATGAACAACGGAGTTCCACAAAAGAATATTCGTAGTTTTTGGATTGCAGACTGCCAGTTTTGCGATAAAGACGGTATAGGAGTAGCAGCATACCTTCTTGTTGATGAGATGAGAAGTCTTTGCGAATTAGATTTATGGAAATATGACGACACAGAGATACTCTCGGTACCAAGTAGCACGGATAAGTTCAGAGACATCCCTATGGGTAAATCATTCAAATGAGTGTAGACATGCACTAGCCCTTGTTCTTAGAACATTAGCTCTCGCCCTATGGCTCCTATAAGAGCTAACTTTAAGGCTTAGGTATCTGTTTAAATGGTGGGGCACAGGATACACCGTGCCCCCACTTTTACCTTTTTGTGTTGAGTTGGAAAGTTCACCACCAACATTTCTTTCATTAGGAAATTTAGATGGATAATAATGAACAAATAGACAAGGCGGCAGGTTTCGTTCACATTCATTCAATTGCTATGTGCAGAGAGAGAAACTCGGTGTGTTCCCATCATCGGCCGCTTCTTCAGTCCTGACAACTATGTGCAGATGCCAGACAACAGCCAAAACTTCAACCGTTACAGCTATTGCCTGAACAATCCGAGACCTCTGCAAAACCTACCATCCTCTCAACTCTCACCCATACACTCTTAGAAG
>ERZ773035.599-NODE-599-length-29020-cov-22.625962_pt1 | contig 29020 bp, 29 predicted proteins | sample MGYA00511487_ERZ773035 | MGnify/ENA primary metagenome ERZ773035 (study PRJEB29015, sample SAMEA2737985) | human oral metagenome | biome: human oral; feature: human-associated habitat; material: dental | place: China | collected 2024 ...
TTAGTTTGTACTCCTTACTATATTTTGCCATTACAATACCCCCAAAAGTTAGATCCTATAAGTCTAACTTTTGGGGGTCAGGTCAAAACGACTTCGTGCAATAGCCCTTTTAGTTAGAAAATATGTTTGTGTTTTTATACGTTAGACTGCATAATGCAGATGAAACGTCCTTGGGCGGGAGAAATCCCGCGGCGGTATCTTTCCCCCCGCAAGGGGGTGAGTGAGTATGACGGAAGTTGACGCGATCGTTTTATTGGTCGTTGCCACCGGATATCTGCTTATAATAGCAAAAAAGTAACCGCCCACTCTGCCAAGTGAGCGGTTGTTCAAAAACAATTCGCAACCAAGGAAAGATGCCGCATAGGACGTTTCCTTCTATGTACATTATAGCAAAAGCGCCCTTCTTTGACAAGGGCGCTTTTTATATGCGCAGAATATATTGCCCTGCATATACAACAATGATACAGAAGAGTACGAATGCATATTCACGGAAGGAACCGACGGTGAAGAGGCGGATGCCGATCTTCTGCGTGGGCGTGATGCCGGGGACTTTGCCGCAGACGGCGTCCTCCGCGATGTGCAGGAGGGCGCCGATGAAGAGCCATGTGAGGACGGAGAAGAACGCCGCATCGTAGAAGAAGTACGCCTCCGCCTGTGCGAGTCCGCCGATGAGCGCGATATAGAGCATGGGCCAGTGCGACCAGCCGCGATGGCGGCTGCGCCATGTACTCCATCCTTGGCTCGCCGGCGTGCCCTCGATCTTATCGGGGAGGACGGCGCCGAGCGCTGCGGCTGCGGTACACATGGGATCGGCGGTGATGGCGTAGGCGATGGTGCCCGTGAGGGTGACGTGGGATACCCACTTCATTCAGGAGTCTCCTCTCATGTTGCGTTGATCCGCCCTGCCACCATTACTCACATTGCGTCGACCTGTACCCGCGCCTCGTTCATCACGTCCGCTAGGGTTGTCTGCTGCATCTCGCGCTCCATTGCGCGTTGGATGGCGGCGAGGTGGCCGTCGAGGATCGTGTGGATGCTGCGGCCGACGGGACAGGCGGGGTTCGGGTTCTCGTGGAAGCTGAAGAGTGTGTCGTCTGCGATGCTCTCGACGGCGCGGAATACGTCGGCGAGGGTGATGTCCGCAAGGGGGCGCGCGATGTGGGCGCCGCCCTCGCGTCCGCGTGCAACGGTGATGAGTCCCGCGCGGCGCAGCTGTCCGAGGATGCGGCGGATGACGACGGGATGCGCGCCGATGCTGCCCGCGAGGCTCTCGCTCGTGGCGGGGGCGTCGTTGCCGTAGAGTTCGACGCAGATGAGGATGTGGATGGCGATGGTGAAGCGGCTTGATATTTGCATATTGTACCCTCCGTTGTTCTGTATCTGTATCATACAATGAATGGAGGAAAAATGCAAGCGGGTTCGATTAAGGACACATCATCTCTAACGGTGCCTTCTTAGCCCAGTTCCTCCGCTGAGCGTAGCTGGCGGCGTACGTCGAGGAGGAGTTTGTAGTGGACGGCGCGCCCCTCCTGGACGAGTTTCTTTACGGTGGGCGGCTGCCAGAGGGAGTGGATGACGGTGCCGCTCGTGAGGGCAACGTCGGTGCCGCGCGCGCTGTGTGCGACGAGCGGTGCGCGTGCGATGTTGATGTAGCCGAGTCTGCCGCAGCGCTTCTGTACGGGGCGCATCATGACGGGCGCGAGGACGCAGCCGTGCAGGATGGGGAGTATGATGTTGCGGCGGCGTGCGAGGAGGCGCGCGGCGTTCCTGCGGATGAGGCGGATCTCCTTGTCCTCGCGCTCGGCGAGGCAGGAGAGGACGTATTCGGTGGTTGCGGGGAGCTTCAGTCTGTCCCCTGCGGCGGTATGGACGACGGTCTCGCCGGAGCCGTTTGCGCCACTGTCGGGTACGAGTGCGAGAATCTCCGCCGCTGCGGGAAGTCTCTGCATGAGGATTTCTCTCTTCGTCCGGTTCATTTCGGATCTCCTTTCATTCCCTAACGGGCAGCATTTGCCGCCCCTCCTGCCTGCCGCCGGCGCAGCGCACACGCAAGAAATATAAATCAATCACCTGTTCCTTTCTGAATGGTATTATATAGAAAATGTGTTCTTGTGTAAAGAATTTTTTGAGTGCGCCTCCTCCTTTTTCCGCTGACGGCAGGTATCCATGTGTAAAGCGCTTACGGAGAACAAAGAGAAAGGAGTTGATCCACATGGCACGCAAAGATGCAGCGAGCAAGATCACGCTCAAGGTGACGACGGGAGTCGGCGCGGACGGCAAGACGCTCTACAAGAACCGCACGATCAGCGGGATTGCGCCGAGCCTCACGGATGCGGATGCGCTGACGGTGGGCCGCGGTTTCGCGGGTCTCCAGAAGCACGGCCTGAGCCTCGTGACGCGCACGGACACGGCCGTTCTCGAGGACTGAGAACGCTACTAAGATCATAGAAAGGAGGGAGTTCATATGTCGACGAAGAAACAGCTGCGCATGACGATGAAGATGTCGAGCGGCAAGGAGATGACGCTGAGCCTGATGGATCCGAAGGACGGTCTGACGAAGGCAGAGGTCACGACCTGCCTGCAGGATGTCATCGATAAGAAGGCGATTGTCGCAGGTGAGGCGTACCCCGTCTCGGTGAAGGACATCGCGATCCAGACGGTGGATACGGAGAAGCTCGCCTAAGAGCGCTCCGTCACTCGCACCCCGCAGGAATGCCTGCGGGGTTTTTGTATGTACTTGCATATCGCGCTGTCTTTTGATAAAATGCAATAGGCTTGCGGTTGTAGCTCAGATGGATAGAGCATCTGCCTCCTAAGCAGAGGGTCGCGCGTTCGACTCGCGCCAATCGCACCATTTCTTTGATATGAAAAAAGCCCCGACGCTTATCGGGGCGTTTTTTTGTGCGTTATTTCAGCCTTTGCCGAAGCCGAAGAGGGATTTGAGTTTGCTGCCGATGCCTGTGGGTTTGTCGCTGTCTGTTATGACGATGTCATTATCAGGCATATCGTCATATAGGTCGCTGTCCATTGTTTTGCGTGGCTTTGCATCGTTTCGGCTCTCCGTGTCGTCGTCGCCGAGGTCGAAGCCTGCGCCGTAGTTCGGCGAGAAGCCGGAGATGATGGGGATGCCGCAGTTCGGGCAGGCATTTGCGGAGGAGGGGACGAATTTGCTGCATTTCGGACAGAACATGATTGCCTCGCTTTCTGTCTATTGTCAGAGGATATATGCTCGGTATCTTTGCCGAGCAGTATCAGGACGATGAAGTGTTATCGTATTCCTCATCTCTGTGCAGCAGCCGCGTGACGCCGATGAGAGCGAGGATGCCGCAGAGGATGGAGAGCGCGATCAAGAAACTGTTGCCGTCGCTGCTGATGGAGATGTAGTCATACAGAGGTGTGCTGTCGAGCGGGGTGGCGTCGTCGACGCGGTCGAGCTCGCCGAGGACGGCGGAGATCTTCCAGGAGAGGAGGAGGCACGGCAGGAAAGGCGCACATGTGAGCGCCGCCTCCCATTTGCTCCTGCCGAGGGTGCGCAGACGGCAGAGGATGAGCGGCAGGAGCGTGAGCGGGAAGAGATTCGAGCTGAGGAGGAGGACGAAGAAGTCGAGTCCCGTGGGCAGAATGCGCATGGCATCCAGCATGAGGACGACGGGGTAGAGAGTCGCCTCGATGAGGGAGGGAACGAGGATGGCGGCGGCGGCGAGGAGGAGGAGGGAGCGCATGATGAACGGCGTGCGCGCAATTGTGCCCTGTGTCGGGAAGTATGCCGCGCGGACGGGGGGAAGCTCCTCCTCGACGGGCGGTTCTCCGTAGCGATTGGCCACCGGGTCTCCCTTTTTGAGAAAGATCCACGCGGAAAATAGGGCAAGCACGAAAATGCCGATAAAGACGAGGAAGATGTAAACGAATGCAAAGCTGCCGAGTACGAGTCCAACCTCCTCGGGGCTGTCAAAGAAGATGAGGTCGGGGCTGAGGTTCATCATCTCAAGCACGCCAGCGAGAAAGAGGAGGGCGAGCATGGGCAGCCCGATGGGGATGAGACCCGCGAAGAGGAGGGGAAAGGCGAGGCTGCCGCTGCAGCCGATGTCGTGCAGGCGTCGGACGGTGGCCGGGATGGCGAGCAGTGGGAGGAGGGTGTAGACGAGGGTGATGATGAGCGCAAATCCTATGATGAGGAAGATCCAGAACGCGGCGGTTGCCTCGCGGAAGAAGGCTATTGCCGCAGTATAGGCGGCGGGTACGAGGAGGTAGAACGCGATGTTGAGGGCGAGTGCTGTCGCGCCGAAGAGCGCCCCGATCCGGAGGGCGTAGTCGCGGCGCGTGAGTCTGCCTGTTCTGCTGAAAAAATGTTCGTTCATGCGCGGTCAGTCTTTCTGATCGTGCGGCGGCGCGATGTCTGTCGGCGCGTCGCCGTAGGTGGCGCGTGCGTAGGGGTTCTCCGGTCTTTGAGGGGTGTCGGGTGCAGCTGTTCCAACTGCGCTGCCAAGCGGGTCGGGGCCGTAGGCGTTGTCGCCCACTGTGCCCTGCTTGAATAAGAGGTAGAGGATGAGCCCGAGGTTGACGAAGGGGATGAATGCCGCGAGGCAGAAGTAGCCTGAGAGTCCGACATCATGCAGACGGCGGATCATGAGCATGAAGCTCGCGACGGTGAGCGGGATGCGCAGGAGTGTGAAGAAGCCGACGACGCCCATGGCGGCAGTTTCGTCAGGGTGTGCGGGGTCGCCGCCCACGAGGAGGGCGAGGAGTGCCATGAGGATGTAGATGGCGAGGCCTGCGAGGAAGATGACGATGGTGCGGTTGAGGTAGCGCTTGCGGTTGAGGCGACCCTTCCACTGGAAGAAGTTTTCTTTGATGCCAGTATCGATCTGGTGCATTGGATTCTCCTTTTTAGATGATAGATGAAAACGCCCTCATTGTAGCATATTGCAGGGGGATTGGCAAAAAAACAGGATGAGAAGCAAACGGAGAGAGCGCCGTCTGCGGAAACGGCGCTCTCTCCATGTCTATATAGAAGGTTGTGGTATGGGGGCTAATTGGGGCTTGGCGCATCTTTTCCGCCCACTCTGTCCTATCGCGCCTACGCCGCACCCTCCTCATTCTCGGCGGAGACGGTGTTGCGTCCCTTTTCCTTCGAGATGTAGAGGGCGCGATCGGCGCGGTCGATGAGCGCGCGGAGACGATCCTTCTTGCCGTGCCAGGTGGAGATGCCGAAGCTGAGCGTGACGCCGTCGAGGCGCTGCTCGAGGATGCGTCTGAGATGCTCGCAGAACGCGACCATTGCCTCGAGGTCGTAGTGCAGGGCGAGGAGGATGAACTCGTCGCCGCCGTAGCGGATGAAGAGGTGGCGGCGGTCGATCTCCTCGTGGATGGTATCCGCGATCTCCTTGAGGATCTGGTCTCCTGCGAGATGCCCCTTCGTGTCGTTGACGGTCTTGAAGTGGTCGACGTCGAAGATGGCAAAGGAGAATTTGAATCCGCGCTCGTAGGCGAGGGCGGAGAACTTTGCAAAGCCATTGCCGAGTTGGTGGCGGTTGTAGCAGCCCGTGAGGAAGTCACGCTGCGCCTCGTTCTGTGAGATCTCCAGCTCGCGTACGAGCTCTTCGTTCTCCTGCGCAAGCGCCGCGTCCTTCAGCATTTGCTCGCGGATCGTGTAGAAGATGAAGGGGATGCTCGCATAGATCGAGAAGACGGTGGTCGAGAGCATGACGGAGAGCTGATGATACTCCCAGTGCAGCGCGTCGATGCCGCCGAATATGACGATCGCGGTCATGGCGAAGGCAGCATAGCGGCAGGCGGGGTGATACTCCCAGTTCGAGCGGACGAGGGTGTAGATGAGCACGAAGCTGCCGATGAGCAGGAGCGGATAGAAGAGGAAGAGGAGATTCATGTAGCCGTCGAGACCCACGATCTCCGTGATGGTCGCCGTGACAAAGAGCAGGGCGAACATCTTCATTGTTTTTTTTACGTGTCTAATGAACTGCGGCGAGACGATTTCCTCTGTGATCCGTGTGCAGATCAGAGGCATGATGTAGAGCATGACGAGGTGGAGTTCCCACCAGAAATTTGCCATGCCGTAGATGCGCGGGAAGAAGGAGGAGGTGCCCGTTGTCCACAGGATAAAGCTCGCGAGATAGGCAATGAGATAGAGCTGCATGCGGCGGCGGCGCGCATGTGCGCCGCGCCACGCGAGATCCATGACGAGGAAGACGATGAGCGCGACTGCGACCGACAGGCTCGAGATGTAGATTGCGTCGGCGAGGCTGAGGCTCCGCAGAAAGAGGTGCGAGGAGCCGATCATGAAGTAGTCGATGCTGCCGAGCCAGTTCGGATAACCCGAGTGCAGCATGATCGTGAGGCGTTTGCCCGCCAGATCTTGATCGAGATGCACGTAGTGGAACGCGCGCCCGCGTGAGTCCGTGAGCTTGCTCCAGTCGCCATGCATATAGATGAGCTCGTCATCGAGGTAGACGTAGGCATCCTGATTCGTCGTCGCAAATAGGATGTGGTCGTTCATAAAGCGCGCGGAGAGCGGGATGCGCCACGAGAGGTAGACCGTCGTGGTGTCATCCGGCATAGGCGGCGGCGCCGGGTAGTCATACTCCTGCCAGTCAAAATTGCCCGCACGAAATCCGATGATGTCCTTGTACTCTGGGTTCCCCTTCATGACGGCGTACTCGGCACGCATATAGGGATCGAGCGGTGTCGCAAGGAGGTGCCACGCGAGCGCCGTTGCTCCAATCAGGAGCGATACACAGAGCAGGGTGAGTACATTCCCCCGCAGAAACACGAGTATTTTATTCATGGGGTGCACCCCCTTGGAGAGAGGAGCAGAGACGAGCATTCACTGATATTTATCTTGATTATATCATCCTATTAGATAGAGAACAATAGAAAAATGAAAAAGAATACGAGTTTTGCTAAGCAAGAACGAGGTATACACGAAAAAAGACTGCCACATGAGAACAAATGCTTTCATGTGGCAGCTATATTTTGTATTTATGGGGAAAGTTACGCTATTGTTATGCCGCGCGTCAAACTGTCTCGGGCTCCTCCAGACATTCGTCCTCGCCGGAGACGGCGTTGCGCCCCTTTCCCTTCGAGCGGTAGAGGGCGCGGTCGGCGCGCTCCATGAGCGCCGCCATATGATCCGCTTCGCCGTGCCATGTCGAGACGCCAAAGCTCAGGGTAACGCCGTCCAATGTCTCCGCGAGAGTCTGGCGCAGCGCGTCGCAGAATGCGACCATCTCCTTGAGATTGTGATGGAGGGCGAGGAGGACGAATTCATCGCCGCCGTAGCGGATGAAGATATGGCGGCGGTCGATGTGTGCGTGAACCGTATCCGCGATCTGCTTCAGCACGCGGTCGCCCCCGAGATGGCCGCGCGTATCGTTGACCTCTTTGAAGTGATCCACGTCGAAGATGGCGAACGAGAAGTTGAATCCACGTGTATTGGCGAGTGATCCGTATTTCTCAATGCCGTCTGCGAGTTGATGGCGGTTGAACGCACCTGTGAGGAAGTCGCGACTTGCCTCGTCCTGCGACTCCTGCAGCTCACGCGCGAGCACTTCATTCTGCTGTGCGAGCTGCGCGTCCATCTGCATCTGCTCGCGGATAAGGAAGAAGACGAAGGGGATGACGGCGTAGATCGAGAAGATCGTGGTCGAGAGCATAGATGCGAGGAGGTGATACTCCCAATGCAGGGCATCGATGCCGACGAAGATGGTCAGCGAAAGCATTGCAATCACGCCGTAACGACAAGCAGGATACTGCGACCAATCTGAACGGAAGAGCATGTAGATGAGCGCGAGGCAGCTGACGAGGAGAATCGGATAGAAGAGGAAGAGCAGGTTCATATAGCCGTCGAGCCCGCAGATCTCAAGGATCGTGGCAATTGCAAAGAGGCTTGCATATGCGATGATGATGATTCGCACGGCTTTCTTATATTGTGGTGCCGTGATCTCCTGCGTGATCTTGGCAAATGTGATCGGCATGATGTAGAGCATCATGAGGTGGAGCTCCCACCAGATCGCAGGGATGCCGAGGAGGCGCGGGAAGAAGGACGATATGCCCGCCGTCCACAGGATGAAGCTCACGAGGAAGGCGATGAGGTAGATCTGTATTTTGCGCCGTGTACGGATGTCGCGCCAGACGAGATCCATGACGAGGAAGACGATGAGGGAGAGTGCGATCGAGAGACTCGCAATGTAGATTGCATCCGCCGTGCTGATCTTGCGGATGAGGGATTTATCGCTGCCGATGAGGAAGTAATCGAGGCTGCCGAGCCAGTTCGCATAGCCCGTGTGCAGCATGATTGTGACGCGCTTCCCCGCGAGATCCTCGTCTACGTGGAGGAAATGAAGCGTCCGCCCGCGTGAGTCCGTGAGATCGGACCAGTCGCCGTGGATGTAGATGAGCTCGTTGTCGAGGTAGACGTAGGCGTCCTGATTTGTCGTCGTAAAGAGGACATGGTCGACAAAGAGTGGTATTGTTGCAGGAATCTGCCACGAGAGGTAGACCGTGGTCGTCCCCGGCGGCATGGGCGGCGGGATGGGATAGTCATACGGCTGCCAATCGAAATGCGCGGGGTCGAAGCTGATGATGTCCTTGTACTCGGGTTCTCCCTCGAGAACGGCATACTGCAAATGGGTTGGCGTGTACGGCGCATGCGAAAGCGTCTGCCATGTGTGCGCCGCAAGCGCTGCAATCAGCGCGCCGCACAGGAGCAGAACACGGCTGTCCCATATGTTGTGAAAAAATTTTGTCATGTTCCTGCTTTCCCTCTGGTCTCGGGTGGGGAGGCTCCGATTCCTTTAGAATAATGAATAGTATATCATAAAATAAGGATAATGCATACTATAATATGGAGCGCAAATTGTAAAATGAGACTGTGGGGCTAAGTGAGGATAGAAAAACTGCCGCATGAGTGCGTCATGCGGCAGTCTGTGTGTATATTTAGTTCTGGAAGCCCGAGAGGTCGAGGGCGTCAAAGCCTCTGATGAGCTCCTTGACCGTGCGCTCGATCTCGTCTGCGCCGCCCGCGGCATCCGCCTCGATGTTGAGCGGCATGTTCGGGTCGTGTAGGGACATGCGCAGCAGTGCCCAGCCGCCGTCAAAGACGATGCGCACGCCCTCGTAGGACGGCTCTGCAATCGTGAGGCTCTTTGCCTTTGCTCGTTCCTCGAACGCGGCGAGGACTTCCTTGCCGTACGCTTTCACATCGTCCACATCTTTGATTTTGATGCGGATTTCGCGTGCCTCAGCCGGCTGGCGGAGGTTTACGATGAGGTCGTCGAGCGTTCTGCCTTCGGCGCGTGCCTTTGCGGCTGCAATGATGAGCTTCACGGCGAGGTAGGCGCCGTCGTCGAGGTAGTAGTTCTCAGAGAGTGCACCGTGCCCCGAGGTCTCGATGGCGAGCGGTGAGACCTCGCCCGCCTCGTTGCGGCGGATGCACTCGTTGATGACGTTCTTGTAGCCGCGCATGTAGCGCAGGTGCTTTAGGTGCAGGTCGTTCTCGAGGAAGTCGTGCAGGCCGTCGGAGGTGACGGAGTCCGTGATGATGGTGGAGCCGGGGTAGTCGGGCGCGAGGATTGCCGCCATCATGGCAATGAGTGCGTTGCGGCTGACATCCGTACCGTCCGCGAGGACGGCGCTCATGCGGTCGACGTCGGTGTCGAAGATGAGTCCGAGGTCGGCGTCGTTCTCGATGACGGCTTCCTTGATGGCGAGCATTGCCTTCGGATCCTCGGGGTTCGGGATGTGGTTCGGGAAGTGTCCGTCGGGGTTGAGGTAGCGGCTGCCCGAGGTGTCCGCGCCGAGCGGGGTGAGGATGCGCCCCGCGAAGAATCCGCCCGCACCGTTGCCCGCGTCGACGACGATGTGCATGCCCGCGAGCGGCTTTTCTTCTCCGCCGAGTGCTGTGCGGATTTTCTGGACGAGGTGCTCGCTGTAGCGGCCGATGAGGTCGAATTTCAGCACGTTGTCGAGGGTGCCGTGCGCCTCCTCGGCCTCTGCAGCGTAGGTGAGGATCTTCTGGATATCGGATTTTTCCGCGCCGCCCGCTGAGGTGAAGAATTTCAGCCCGTTGCGGTTGTAGGGGAGGTGGCTCGCGGTAATCATGATGGAGCCGTCCGCCGCTGTGTCCTCGAAGATGGTCGCCATGAACATGGCGGGCGTGGAGGCGAGCACGCAGTCAATGCCGTGTGCGCCCGTGTGTGTGAGCCCCGTGAGGACGCAGTCCTTGATGGCGAGTGCGGAGATGCGCGAGTCGTGGCCGACGGCGATCTGCAGCTCGGCGGGCTTCTTGCCGGTCTTCTCCGTGAGGAGACGAACAAAGCCCTTTGCAATGCGGTTTGCCGCCTCGGGGGTGAGGGTGACGGACTCGCCTTCGACTCCCGGGACGGCGACACCGCGGATGTCGCTGCCGTTCGCGAGCTTCTTGAAATCATCGTACGTCAATGGCATTGGGATTCCTCCTTTGATTATTTTGGCGTTATGCTTTCGTACCGTGCAGGCTCTGCTGGGGGTTCGCTTCGGAGCATCACACGGCACGCACGATTCGCAGATCACTATGCACCGAAGAACTCCTCCTCGAGGGCGATGCAGAGGGTGTGGTAGATCGGGAGGTGGTACTCCTGTATCATATATGTCTCCTCGGCGGGTGCCTTGATCACAATGTCGGCGTAGCCGCCCGTGACGCATTTGCCGCCCGATGCGCCCGTGAGTGCGATCGTCGTGAGCCCCAGTGCCTTCGCCATGCGGAAGGCGTAGAGCACGTTTTTCGAGTTGCCCGAGGTCGTGATGCCGAGCAGGACATCCTCGGGCTTTCCAAGTCCCAAGACCTGCTGTGCAAAGGTGAGGTCGGGTGCCTGATCGTTCGAGAACGCCGTGCTGATCGCGAGCTGCGAGGGCAGCGAGATCGCGGGGAGCGCTCCCTGGAGGTTCTGCATAAAGTAGTCGATCGTCATCGGATCACTTGCGTCGCACGCTGTGTGCAGCTTCTCAAGCATGTCCTCGCCAAGGTGGCGCGGCAGGAGAAAGCCCTTCATCAGCTCGCCGACAATGTGCTCCGCGTCCGAGGCAGAGCCGCCGTTGCCGCAGACGATGAGCTTGCCGCCCGCGCGGTAGCTTGTCACGAGCGCCTCAATCGCGGCGCGGATATCTGTGCCGCAGACCTCGAGCGCGGGATAGCGCGCGATGAGCGTGTCTACGGCGGCGTAGGAAGAATCTTTCATTTTTGTTGCTCCTTTGTGGCTGGTGTTTGTATTTCTTTTATTATGGATGATATGAACGGCTTTTTCAAGGGGAAAACGGTGATAAATATGGGAAAGGAGAACGGTATTTGTTTAAATTTATAGTTATTTATAGCTATTTTATGGAATTTGTTTTTATTGTTTTCTGAGGACGCAGATGTGAAGCGGTGATGGTGATGAGATGTCAGAAAAGTAATGAAAACGCCCCGCAGATGCATATCTGCGGGGCGTTTATGTCTTTGCTGCTACCGGCTGCGGTAGTGGTCGGCAATCGTGCGGGCGCTTTCACCGGCGACATCGCTGTGCGCGCTCATCGGTGCTGCGTAGGACGCGGGTGCGCCCTGCGGACGGATGTCCGTGATGGGCGGCTGCGGTGCTGCTGCCTGCTGCGGACGCGCCGCGCTCTGGTAGACGTTCTCCTCCTTGCGGGAGCGGAAGCGGTTCCACACCCAGCGGATCGCCATGAAGGCAACGATGGCGATGGCGACGTTCGTGAGGACACCGAGGATGTCGGCGAGCATTCCGCCGCCCATGCCGAACATGGAGGCAAGCAGTCCGCCGAGCATCATGCCGCCGGCGAGGAGTCCGATGTTGCGCAGGGTGTTGCCCCAGCCTGAGCTTTTCTGTGCCTGACTTGCGGCGTTTGCTGCATTTGGCGTATTTGCCTTTGCGCCTGCGGCGGGAGCGTTCTTGTCGAGCTGGTTTGCGCTCTTGGACGGCGCATAGCCCTCACCGTTGCCGGAGACGGACTTGCTCTGGCTGCCGCTCTGCGTGCTCGGTGCCGCCTTCGGTGCTGCGGGAGCCGCCTTCGGCGCAATGCGCGCGCCGCCCTTTGCCGCCTCTGCCTGCGCACCGAGGGTGCTCTGCACGGCATTCGGGACGATGAGGGGGGCGGTAAAGGTCAGCGAGCCGACCATTGCCGCAGCGATGAGTTTCTTGAGTTTCATTCGATGTTCTCCTTTATCTATCATTCGAAACGGGGGAGCCCCCAGTGTTCGCAAATTTACGGACATTCTTGACAGTGGGATATTCTGCCATGCGTGCTCCTCGCAGAACCCTCGTTGCGCAAGCGGTCGTGTGCTCGTCCGCGAGGGAATCACGGACGCATTCAGCTATCCATCTTGGCACATCTTTTTCGCCCTCTCTGCGTCGATAAATCCTCAGCATAGCCACCGCTATGCTTCCGGTTTATCTCCTTGATAGGACGGAAAATCTGCACCAATCTGAACAGCATCATTGCGTTCGTGATTCCCCAATACCTGCGGATTCCAAACGCGCTGCGCTTGAACGATTAAAATCCGCAGGGGGCGGGTCGCACACTCTACGCCGCTTGCTTCACTAGGGTTTGCTTAGGAGTACTGCATTTTCTTTTGTCCGTTACATTTATCATTGTGCCTATTTTCCCCGCCCTTTCCCTTTCACCTGTCGCCGTGGGTATGCGTTCGGCGTCGGGCGCTCCTTGCGCACGGCGAGAATCGCACGCACATCGTCCAGCCCCGGCAGATGTACGGGGCGTGCGTGGATTCTCCCGCCGCCGAGGGCGTTTGCCGTCGCTGCGCCCTCTGCCGCCTCCTCTGCGTAGGCACGTCCCTTCAGTGCGAGCAGTGTCCCGCCCACGCGCACGAGCGGCAGTGTGTATGCGAGCAGCACGGGCATGCGCGCCACTGCGCGGCTCACGGCGATGTCGTAGCGCTCGCGGTGCTCCGCCTGCCGCGCCGCCTCCTCCGCGCGCGCATGAATGCAGCGCGTATTCGTGAGCCCCATTGCCGCCGTCACCTCCCGGAGGAAGCGCACGCGCTTTTGCAGCGCATCCATCAGTGTCACGGCGATATGCGGCGCATAGAGGGCGAGCGGGATGCCCGGCAGCCCCGCACCCGTGCCCACGTCGATCAGCGTCGCTGCCTCATCAAAGAGTGCCGCATCGTACGCCGTCAGACTGTCGATGATATGCTTCACCGCCACGTCCTCGGGTGTCGTCAGCGCCGTCAGGTTCATGCGCGTGTTCCAGTCCGTGAGCATCTCATAGTAGACTGCAAATCGCCCGATCTGCTCCGGTGTCAGCGCGATCTGCGCCTCTGCCGCACGTCGGGCGAGAATGTCCTCGAAAGCTGTCATAGCCGCCTCCCATCCATTGTACGGTTCCTATTATACCTGTTTTCCCCTAAGGAAGCACTGATAAATTCAGCACTGCCATCTTGGCACATCTTTTCCGCCCTCTCTTCGTCGACAAATCCTCCACATAGCCTTTGCTATGCGTCCGGTTTGTCTCCTTGACAGGGCGAAAAATCTGTACCAATCTGACAGACTTCATTTTATCAGCGATTCCCTACGAAAATACAGATGGAAATTCGCACACAAAAAGAGCCGCCGCACAAGGCCTGTGTTTGCCTCGTGCAGCAGCTCCGTCCACCGGAAAGCCGTTAGACCAGCTTTTCCGTGTCTACCGTCTGAATGGCAATGTCCTTGACGGAGACGGGATACGCCTCCCCTGCGACAATCGCCTTCTTGTCAATGACCGTCTGCAGACAGGTTGCGACCTCCGCCTTCGTGAGACCGTCCTTCGGGTCTGCGAGGCTCATCGTCATCTCTTTGCCGCTCGACATCGTCATCGTCATGCGCAGCTGTTTCTTCGTCGACATCATTTCCACCTCCTTTCCGTCATGCAGCCGTCACCGCTTAGTCGTCGAGGACGGCGGTGTCCGTACGCAGCACCTGACTCAGACCGTGCTTCTGGAGACCTGCGAGTCCCCGCCCGATCGTGAGGGCGTCCGCGTCGGCGAGGGTGGATGCAACGCCGCCGATCATACGGTTCTTGTAGATCGTCTTGCCGTCTGCACCGACACCCGTCGAGACCTTGAGCGTGAGTTTGCTCGTCGCATCTTTGCGTGCCATCGGGATCAACTCCTTTCGTTCGTAATGTTTACGCTTGGGTACTTGCCGTGAACAGAAAAAGGAGGAGCCTGGCGAAAAATTTCTTTACAAGCAAACGTATTTTCTATATAATACAAAACAGAAAGGAACAGGTGATTGATTTATCATATCTCGTGTCTGTGCGTCCCGCCAACGGCAGACAGGAGGACAATGAAAGGAGATCCAAATGAACTGGACGAAGAGAGATATGCTCATGCAGGAACTTCCCGCAGCGGCGGATATTCTCGCAATCGTACCCGTGCATGGCGCACAGGGCGGCAGCGCAACGGTCATCCATACGGCAGCCGGGAAGGAGCTGACGCTGCGCGCCGCGACCGAGTATGTCCTCACCTGCCTTGCAGGACGTGAGGACAAGGAGCTGCGGCTCATCCGCCGCAACGCGGCGCGTCTGCTCGCGCGGCGGCGCAATATCATCCTCCCCATCCTGCACGGCTGTGTGCTTGCACCGATTATGGTGGGTGCGTCGGCACGCCGTCACGGCAGGCTTGGCTACATCAACATCGCACGCAGACCGCTCATCGGCAGCGGCGCGGATGGCACAGATGTCGCGCTCCACAGCGGCATTGTGATCCACTCGCTCTGGCAGCCGGCGACGGTGAAGAAACTCGTGCATGAGGGGTGCGCCGTCCACTACAAGCTGCTGCTGGACGTGCGGCGCCAGCTTGAGGTGGCGGCGGCATTCGGATAAATGCTGCGTTTGTGCTGAATTTACCCGCCCTTCCTTGCATTTTCTCCCGACTCGTTGTATCATAAAGATACAGAACAGCGGAGGGTACAATATGCAGATTTCAAGTCGTTTCACCATCGCCATTCACATTCTGATCTGTGTCGATCTCTACGGAGAGCAGGCACCGATGACGAGCGAGAGCCTTGCGGAGAGCATCGGGGCGCACCCCGTTGTCATTCGGCGGATTCTCGGACAGCTGCGCCGCGCAGGACTCATTACCGTCGCACGCGGACGCGAGGGCGGCGCGCACATTGCACGGCCGCTGGCGGAGATCACGTTTGCCGATGTCTTTCGTGCGACCGAGTGTATCAGCGGAGAGGCACTCTTCAGCTTTCATGAGAACCCGAACCCCGCCTGCCCCGTCGGACACAGCATCCACACGATCCTCGATGCCCGTCTCGCCGCCATTCAGCGCGCGATGGAGCGCACGATGGAGGAGATCAGTCTTGCCGATGTGATGCAGGAGGCGCGGGCACAGGTCGAGGAGTATGCTGCGGCTGCGCAGTAACAGGATATCGCATGACGTATACAAATATTGAACTCTTTGCGGGGGGCGGCGGTCTTGCGCTCTCTATGGCGGTCGATCTGCTGGGCTTTGGTACGTACCACGGGTTTTCGCCTGTGTGCGTGATGGGAGGCGAGCATCTCTCGTGAAATGGGTATCTCACGTCACCCTCACGGGGACGATTGCCTATGCCGTTACTGCGGATCCGCTGCTGACCGCTGCGGCTGCGGTAGGAGCGGTTTTGCCGGACAAGATCGAGGGCACGCCGCAGCGCGTTGGCTGGCGCACGTGGCGCAGCCGGCATCGCGGCTGGTCGCACTGGCCGATGCTCTACCTCGCGCTGATCGGTGGACTCGTGCAGGCGGAGGCATTCTTTTTCTACGATGCGGTTTTTTTCCACGTTCTTATGTGGATCTTTGCGGGCGCGCTGCTCCACATCGCCGAGGACGCTGTCTGTGGCAAGGTGCCCGGGATCTTCCCGACGCAGAAGATCGGCGTACGGCTCTTTACGGTCGGTTCGGTGCGGGAGTATCTCTTTGTTCTTGTCTGTATTCTCGTGGTCTATGCAGGGCAGCATGTTCTGCGCATATAAAAAGGACTGTTGTACGAAGGTGAAAACTTCGTGCAACAGTCCCTTTTTTGGCACTATGGTAATGTTACGGGCAAAAGCAGATGCAGTACTCCTAAGCAAACCCTAGTGGAGCAAGCGGCGTAGAGTGTGCGACCCGCCCCCTGCGGATTTTAATCGTTCAAGCGCAGCGCGTTTGGAATCCGCAGGTATTGGGGAATCACGAACGCAATGATGCTGTTCAGATTGGTGCAGATTTTCCGTCCTATCAAGGAGATAAACCGGAAGCATAGCGGTGGCTATGCTGAGGATTTATCGACGCAGAGAGGGCGAAAAAGATGTGCCAAGATGGACAACTGAATGCGTCCGTGATTCCCTCGCGGACGAGCACACGACCGCTTGCGTAACGAGGGTTCTGCGTGGAGTACGCAGCGCGCATCCGTAACACTTGCCATAGACCCCTTTTTTACCTACTGTCTGCATTATTTTCCAATACAGAACTCGCTGAAGATGCGGTCGATGAGGTCGGTGTCCACGGTCTCTCCGAGGATCTCGCCGAGGATCTCGTACGCGCTGCGCAGGTCGATGGAGACGAAGTCGGTGCCAAGCCCCTGTGCGAGGGCGGTCGCCGCCTCGTCGAGATGCTTTGCGGCGCGCTCCAGTGCGCGGGTCTCGCGCTCCTTGTTCGGCAGTGCGCCATCGTCGAGTCCGCCCTCCATCTGCTGCACGCGTGCGGCAATCGTCTCGCGCAGTGTATCGAGTCCCGTGCCGGCGTGCGCGGAGATCATGAGGACGGGGGCGTTGATCCCGTCGAAGTCCGCCACGCGCAGGACGGAGGCGCAGTCCTCCTTGTTGCAGAGGATGATGATGTCCGCACGCATTGTGCGGAGGCGTGCGAGCAGCTCCTGATCCTCCGCCGTCAGATGCGTGGAGCTGTCAAAGACGGCGAGTACCAGTTCGGCATCCGCCAGGTGCTGCTCCGTGCGCTCGACGCCGAGCCGCTCGACCGCGTCCTCCGCTGCACGCAGTCCCGCCGTATCGAGGAGGCGCAGCGGGATCCCGTCGATGCTGATCTCCTCCTCGATCACGTCGCGTGTTGTGCCGGGAACATCGGTGACAATGGCGCGCTCTGTGCCGAGCAGTGCATTGAGCAGGCTCGACTTGCCCACGTTCGGCCGGCCGACGATGACGGTCTTTACCCCCTCGCGCAGGATGCGCCCTGCCTCCGCCCCCGCAAGGAGCCGGTGGACGCCGGCGCGGGCGGCGGTGATATCCTCCTGTAGGGCAGTGATCTCCGGCGCGGGGATGTCGTCCTCGGGGAAGTCAATCCCCGCCTCGATGCGCGCAATCGCTCCGAGCAGACGCGCGCGCAGCAGGGTGATCTCCGCCGAGAGGGCGCCCGACATACGCTCACGTGCGGCGCGTGCGGCGCGCGTGCTCTTTGCCGCGATCAGCTCCATCACGCCCTCGGCGCGCGCAAGGTCGAGCCGCCCGTTCAAAAAGGCGCGCTTTGTGAACTCCCCCGGCTCTGCCGGCTGCGCTCCCGCCTCCCATGTGCGCTGGAGCACCTCGCGCAGTACGACGGTGCCGCCGTGGCACTGCAGCTCCACGACATCCTCGCCCGTATAGGAATGCGGTGCGCGCATATAGAGGAGGATCACCTCGTCGAGGATCGCGCCGTCCGCTGTGCGAACCTGTCCAAAGCGCGCCGTATAGGGCGCGACTTCCCCCAGTGCGCCGCCCTTTGCAGGATGAAAAATGTGCTGTGCGATGGGGAGCGCGTCCGCTCCGCTCATGCGTATGATGCCGATGCCGCCCATCCCATGCGGCGTGGCGATCTGACTGATGGTATCACCAGTCATGCGTGTTCGATCAAAAAGCATAGAAAAACATCTGCCTCCCCGTTGGCAAAAGATCCGTAATTCCCTTTATAAGTACATCCCACATATATACATTCGTGACGGGGGGATTATGTCCTGCTTCACGAATTCTAAAAATATGCTATAATCTGTATGTCATCTGTTGTAGGGAAAGAGGGGAATGTATGAGCAACCGTGTCATTGCGCAGGCGGATCTCTCGCACATTGCGAGCCGTCTGCGGGAACTGGGTGAGTATATCGACACTACAAACTCCAATGTCGTTGCCGTCGGCAGGAATGTCGAGGATCTGCGCGGAGATCTGGAGGAGCTGACGGAGGATTTCCATGCCTTTGTGGAGTCGCACCGCCTTGCCTCCCGCGCGCAGCTCGCTGAGACGCGCCTCGTAAAGCTGCGGCAGGAGCTGGAGCAAAAGTACGGGCACTATGCCGTCATCCGCCGCACGACGAAGGGGATCCTGCAGGCAAACGATCTCGCCCTCGTGCGGCAGGAGACGATCCGCGCGGCGAGCGAGGAGCTGATGCTGCGCGCGCCGGAGTACTGGCTTGCGCCCGCGCTGGTTGCCCTTTCCGCATGGATCAGCGACCACGAGGATATCGCTCGGCGCGCGCTCGCGGAGGCGCTCCGGCGTGATGAGGAGAAGACGGCGCTCTTTTTTGCGCTCGTCTGCCGCCGCGCGGGACGTACCTCCTCCGCTCTGCGCTGGGCACAGCACTACCTCATGCGGCAGGATGAGACGGCGCTGGACCGCAAGGCGATCCTCATTGTCGATGCGTACGCGAGCGGTCTTCTGGGACGCGATACCGAGGGGCTGATCGCGCGGCAGATCGATGCGTGGATCCTTCGCCTCGCGGAGCAGCCGGGCTTCATCGAGGAGCAGGAGCAGCGCTGGCAAAAGGCACTCGCCGTCATGCAGGATGACGCGCCCGCGGAGGACACCTATCCCTATCTCGCGAAGCACAGCCCGATTGCCGCCGATCTGCAGCGCGTGCTTGGCGGTGCAGCTCTGCACGCAAAGTTCTACCAGCACCTGAAGCAGATTTTTGAGCAGAAGCCGCCGCTGCGCACCCTTGTGCAGGGGCTGGACGATACGCTCACGAGCCTCGTCACGGACTTTGATGCGGCGGAGCAGCCCATTCGTGCCGCCGCCGCTCTTGAGCAGCTGGTGGTCGATGCGGGCGGCGATGAGGCGCGTGCCAAGCGCGAGATGAAGCTGAAGGAAAAGGCGTTTGAGGAGCGGCGTGACTTTATGCAGCTGCTGACGGATGCGGCGATGAATCCGCAGGAGACGCGCGCGAGTGTCACCACGCAGAAGATGGCGCTCGCGATCTCGAAGGACTGGATCCTGTCGGCGTACCGCGACCATACGGCGCAGAACCGCGCCGCCGTTCCGAATATTATCCCGTTCAAGATCGGTGCGTTCGAGGGGGAGACGGCGGACGGCGAGAACGAGGAGGCGCTCCTCACGCGCTTTGCCGCATGGAACGACTTTGAGCGTGATCGGGCACTGGCGCAGCTGCAGCTGACGACGGGGCAGAAGATCTGCCAGTGGGCGGGGATTTTGCCGCTGCTGTTCGGGCTTGTGCTTGGCGGTCCCATCGGTCTCGTGATCGGCGCGATCATCGGTGGGCTCATCTATTTCAACTACCGGAATGCAAATGCTGTTCTCGCGCTGCGGCGTGAGGAGCTGCTGAAAAACTATGCGGAGCAGGGCGAATCGGGAGCCGCGATCCTGCGCGGCATCCTCGCCGAGGTTGTGGACTGGCGTATGGAGTACGAATCCCTCGACGGACAGAGTCAGCAGACCATTGATTTCCTCACGGAGCTGCATGCCGATCAGTTCCGCATCAATATGGACAGTGACCGCAGGATACGAGTACAGGAGTAATGCGATGAGTGAGAAAAATCCATTTGCGACGATTGAAAAGGGGGCTGCTCCCCGCAGCGACGGGGCACCGCATACGTCTGCCGCGCGGCACAGCACAGCGTTCGCCCCCATCCGCCCCGCAGCGATGCCCTCCGATGAGGAGCTGCGCAGCTGCGGTCATACCTCGGAGGTGCTTGCCGCAGGGCTCCCCGCGTGGAACCTTGAGCCGCCCATGGCGCCCGTGCGGAGGAGCCGCGCATGATCGCCCCGCCGAAGACGTATGCGCAGTGGACGGCGCTGCTCAAGACATTCGCGGAGGGATCGGCGGATGAGGAGGTGCTGAACGCCATGCGCACGGGCACGCTGGTCTGGCAGTCCGGCGTCGCCGAGCGGTTCGCACAGCGGTTCTCCGATGCGCTGAACGCACGTATGAACCGCGCCTCCGACGTTTTTGATCGGGACATGAAGCGCGCGGCGGATGAGCGTGCGATGATCGGGGCGCTCCTCGCCCTGCGCCGCAGCCTTGTCTTTCTGCATACCGCCGCCGCCCTCCCCGCTCTGCCCGAGGAGCAGCGCACGCAGTTCACCGCGCTCGTGCAGTCTGCCGCTGACCGTATGCAGGAGAGTCTCGACCGGTCGGCGCAGAGTGACCGTACGGGCAGGATGCGCGCACTCGTGCGGGGGCATCAAGTGAATGCACTGGAAATGGAGGAACATCTATGACCGCACGAAATGAGTGCAAAGAACTCCTCGCACGCTACGGCATCGCGCGGATCCCCTTTATCACGCTGCATACGGTGGAGCGTGCCCGCGCGCTCGATCTGCTGAAGGAGGTTGCGGCGGAGCTGTCACTCCCCTTTTTTATCCACACGCTCTCCAAGGGGGTCTACGATCTCGCGACGGACAAGGTGCTCAGCGACGACAAGTCCGTCTATGGGGCGATTGACTTCATCGGCGAGCAGATGAAGCACCGCGCGAATGTCACTCTCGTCCTCACGGAGATCCCCGACATTGGATCCGACACAAACGATGCGCGTCAGCTGCTCGACCTCGTGACGCTCGCGAACGAGACGGGCGGGCAGATCATCGTGCTCACCACTGCCGCCGTCTGGAACCGTCTGCAGCGGCTTGGGCTGATGCTGCAGCTGCCGCTGCCCGACGAGGACGAGATGGAGACGATTGTGCGCGGCTACATCGACGACTACCGCGCGGAAATTTCGATTGAATGGGACGATACGGACATCCGTGAGGCGGCGTCCATCCTCAGCGGTGTCACGGCCATTGAGGCGGAGAATGTCATGGCGGCACTGATCGCGAAGAAATCCATCCGCAAGGAGGACATGGACGAGGTGCGCACAGCGAAGGATCGCCTGTTTTCCGACATCTCGGGGCTGGAGAAGATCACGGTCGACGAGAGTGTGCAGGACGTGGGGGGGCTTGCGGGGCTGCGCGGCTGGCTCGACGAGAAGCGCCTCCTCTTCACCGCCGAGAAGCGCAGCCTGCTCAAGGAGAAGGGGCTGAAATCGCCGCGCGGCATCCTCCTCGTCGGCGTGCCCGGCTGCGGCAAGTCGCTCTCCGCGAAGGCGATCTCGGCAAACTGGAAGCTGCCGCTCTACCGCCTCGACTTTGCAACGGTGCAGGGCAGCTATGTCGGACAGACGGAGCAGCAGCTGCGCGACGCGCTCATGACGGCGGAGAATGTCGCGCCGTGCATCCTCTGGATCGACGAGATCGAAAAGGGGCTCTCGGGCGCGGGCAGCTCCAACGACGGCGGCGTCTCCACGCGCATGGTCGGGCAGTTCCTCTTCTGGCTGCAGGAGTGCCGCAAGCAGGTCTTTGTCGTGGCGACGGCAAACGATGTCTCCATGCTCCCGTCGGAGCTGCTGCGGCGCGGACGGTTCGACGAGCTGTTCTTTGTCGATCTGCCGACCGCCGACGAGCGCTATGACATCCTGCGCCTCTATATGCGGAAGTATCTGGAGCTGGACTTTGCGGGCGCATTCGCCGACACCCTCGTCGCCATGACGGACGGCTTTACGGGCGCGGATCTGGAGTCCACCGTCCGCGATCTCGCCTACCGCGTCATTGCAAATCCCGACTTCACGTTAAATGAGGAGAACCTGCGCACCGCGTTCGGCAACGTCGTCCCACTCTCGGAGACGGCACCCGAGAAGATCGCCGCCATCCGCGATTGGGGACGGGAGCGTGCCGTGCCCGCGAGCGGCAGACCCATCGGCAGTGAGACCGCGCTGAGGAAATCCACCGAGACGCGCACGCGCAAGGTGCTGGTGTGAGATTTGCTCTTGTGATGATGAGTACAGTGCAATTCCCCAAAGCGAACCCTAGTGAAGCAAGTGAGTAAAGCGGGCGACTCGCCCCCGGCGTACTTCTTTCGTTCAAGCGCAGCGCGTTTAAGAAGTGCGCCGGTATTTAGGCGAACGAGCACGCGATCACTTGTGCAACTAAGCGTTCGCGCGGGATTCGCGCCACATCGTTTTACTCATGCCAAATCCGCACCAACTCCTCCGCTGCAGCATACGGATGCATCGCGCCCGCCACCGCGCTCACGACGAAGAAGCCCTCAACGCCTGTCGCTTTGAGGGCAGGCAGATCTGCCGCCTTCACCCCGCCGCCTACGACAACAGGCACGGGGCTGATACGGTGTAGCTGCGTGAGTTCTTCGAGGCTGCGCGTCACAATTTCGCCCGAGGCAGTACGCCCTGCCTCGGGCTTTGTTGGCGTCGCGTGCAACGGTCCTGCACCGAAGTAGTCGATGCACGAGGTATCGCAGTGCGACACGTAGTCAAGGAGTTCCGATGTACGTGCGGAGAGTCCGATAATCGCGTCCGCGCCGAGGTACTTGCGGCATACATCGGGCGGGATATCCGTCTGTCCGACGTGCACGCCGTCCACCTTGATGCCCTGTTCCCGCGCAGCGAGCACGACATCTAGACGGTCGTTTACAACGAGCGCGACGCAATCCGACCTCCCCTGTGCCGCGATCACATCTGCTGCCGCGCGCGTGAGGCCAATCACCTCGCGCGCATCCGTATGCTTTGCTCGAATCTGAACAAATGTAAACCCCGCACAAACCGCCTCCGCGATCACACGTGCAATGGGACGCCCATTCGTATTCTCGGGACCAATCACGAGATACGCGGATAAATCGAATTTGTTTCGCATATGATATCCTCCTAAAAAATCCCCGCCAAACGGCGGGGATTTTTCATAGCCGTATCAACGACTTAGTAATTCTGCACAACCTGCTGGAAGAAGGACTGCGGGTGCTCACAGACCGGACACTTCATCGGTGCCTTCGGACTCTCGCAGACGTAGCCGCAGTTGAGGCACTGCCAGATGATCTTCTCATCGCGTGCGAACACCGTGCCCTCATCCACCTTCTGCAGGAGGAGTTTATAGCGGGCATCGTGCTCCTTCTCAATCTTGCCGACAGCATCAAAGAGCCGCGCAATCTTATCGAAGCCCTCTTCGCGTGCCACGCGCGCGAACTCGGGGTACATGCTCGTCCACTCTTCGTTCTCTCCGGAAGCGGCATCGGCGAGGTTTGCCTTCGTATCGCCAACGCCGTGCACGAGTTTAAACCAGATCTTTGCGTGTGCCTTCTCATTGATCGCCGTCTCATTGAAGATGTTCGAGATCTGCGTGTAGCCGTCCTTCTTCGCCTGCGACGCATAGTAGAGATACTTTGTGTGCGCCTGTGACTCTCCGGCAAATGCCGCCCAGAGATTCTTCTCAGTCTGTGATCCTTTGAGTTCCATCATGCTCTCCTTTTTCTAAAACAAATACACCCTAAGGAATTCCTGATAGATGGTGCTGAATTTATCAGTGCTTCCTTGAATATATCAATCAGCGGGAATACCGCCCGTCAATGCCTCGCTCAGGGGCACGGGCGACATCCGTCAGCCGCGATTGACCAATATATCAGCAACCTCGTCAATGTTCTTCTTGCCGAAGAAGAGGTCGTCTCCAACGATCATGCAGGGGACACTCATGATGCTGTACTTCTCCTTCAGCTCTGGGAAGTATCGGATGTCGTAGATGTCCGCACGCACGTCTGTGCACTCCGCCGCAATACGCTGCACGGCGGCCACCACATCGGGACACATCGTACAGGAGAGCGACATAAGCACCTTGACATCGGCAGGCGCAGAAATCTGCTCCATCTTCGCGCACGTCTCGGGACGCAGCTCCTGTCCGGGTCCCGCCACATTGTAGAGGGCAAGGATGAACGAGTTGAACTCATGCCCTCCCGGAACGGCGTGGAAGGTAATGCCGCTCGGGGTCCCGTCCGCGCGCAGGAACTCGATGCCCGGCGCTCCGTTTGCGTCGTCTCGCTCCTCATAGGTGACCTTGTCTGTCAGCCCCGCGAACTCATCCATAAAGCCGCGCAGTTCGCGCGAGAGATCGCCGTCGTCATAGTGCCCGACAATCTTGACCGAGCTCTCAAATTTGTCAAAGACCGCCTGCAGCTGCGCGCGGATCTCGGCAGAGATGAAATTCGTCTCATGCCCCTCTGCCGCTTCCTTCTCGATAGAGGACTTCCTCTGCTCGAAACGGCTCGCATCCACCTCGGCGCGCGCGAACGCCTCCAATTTCAGACGGTCGTGCAGCGCTGCCGCATGACGCTCTGCCGCAACCGCAGCGACCGCACCGTCTGAGACCGCCGTCACCACCTGACGGAGCGTCTTGATGCAGACATCGCCCGCCGCAAAGACCCCCTTGACATTCGTCTCCTTCTCCTCGTTCGTGATGATATAGCCCTGCTCACTAAGCACAATATGCTCACGGAAGAGCCCTGTGTTTGGCACGTAGCCCGCAAAGACAAAGACGCCGAACGTCTCCCCTTCCTTCGCCATATAGTGCTCGATCTTCCCCGTCGCCTCGTCGCGGAAATCGGCATAGGAGATCATCGTCTCACCGCCGACACGCTCCACAATCGTATTAAAGCGCACCTTGATGTTCGGGTAGTTCGCGAGCGCATCCACCGCCGTCTGCGGCGCGCGGAACTTGTCACTGCGTACGAGGATCGTGACGGATTTGCCGTAGCGGGAAAGGAACATGCTCTCCTCCACCGCCGCAAGACCGCCGCCGATGACGAAGATGTCCATGCCCGTAAAGAACTCAGCATCGCAGGTCGCGCAGTAAGCAACGCCGCGCCCCTGAAATTTCTTCTCGCCGTAAAATCCGACCTTGCGCGGATTCGCCCCCGTCGCGAGGATAACGGTCAGAGCTTCCACTGTGCCCGCTGTCGTCTCGAGCTCCTTGATCTCCTGATCGAGCTTCAGCCCGATGACCTCCGCTGTAATAAATTCTGCACCGAAGCCGCGCGCCTGCGCCTCCATCTGTGCCGCGAGATCGACGCCGCTGATCTTGCCTGTGCCGGGATAGTTCACGACATCAGCAGTAATCGTGATCTGCCCGCCGACCTTCTCTTTCTCGACGACGAGCACCTTGCACTTGGCGCGTGCCAGATAGATGGCAGCAGAAAGCCCCGCAGGGCCGCCGCCGACAATGACGGCATCATACATTTTATCCACCAAAGCACCTCTTCTTCGCTTGATATGGAGTCTCTGAATCAATCAGTGCTCCATAGGAAAAAGCACTTCGCGAGCGCTGCTGCGAAGTGCCCCAAACATGCTCTTAGAGTTTGCCGACGAGGTCGAAGCTCGGCTTCAGCGTCTTTTCGCCCGGCTTCCAGCGTGCAGGGCAAACCTCATCGCCGTGCTCCGCAACGAACTGGAGCGCCTGCACCTTGCGGAGAAGCTCCTGTGCATTGCGGCCGACATTGCCTGCACTCACCTCATAGGAAACGATCTTTCCCTCGGGGTTCACAACAAATGTGCCGCGCTCGGAACGACCGTCGTCCTCAATGTAGACCTCGAAGTCACGTGCGAGCTTTGCCGTCGGATCTGCGAGCATCGGATAGGTCAGCTTGCCGACGAGGTCGGAGCTCTCATGCCATGCCTTGTGAACGAAGTGGGTGTCGCAGGAAACACCGAAGATCTCGCAGCCGAGCTTCTGGAACTCGCCGTACTGCTCCTGCAGATCCGCCAGCTCCGTCGGGCAGACAAACGTGAAGTCCGCCGGATAGAAGAAGAACACGCTCCACTTGCCCTTGAGGCTGTCCTTCGTGTACTCGACGAACTCGCCCTGTGCTGCGCCCGCCTTCTTCTGGAATGCCTGTACCTTAAAATCGCTGATTTCCTTGTTGATGAGTGACATTGAATATCCTCCTTTGATAGTAAACCAACCGCTCTCACTTCGAACGATTGCGTATGTCCTTAATGTAGCTTTATCATATCACAGGTGATTTTCCTTGTCAACAGAAATTTATACTTTTTAATAACTATTTTTATTTAACCGGATTCCCAATCAAAAAGTCCTGAACATATACAGATTCAAAGAGAAAGGGGCTGTTGCACGCAGTTAGAAAACTTCGTGCAAAAGCCCCTCCAAAGTCAAAGTCTCATCTTGAAATCATCATAGCCAAAGGTGTGCACAATCTCCCATTCCCCACTGGGCGAAACGGCGATGATGTTCGGCAGTGGCATCCCGTTGAATGTGTTGTTCTTCACCATGGTATAGATCGCCATATCGCCGAAAACGACGCGGTCGCCGACGCGCAGCTCCGCATCGAAGGAATACGTGCCAATCGTGTCGCCCGCAAGGCAGGTCGGTCCTGCGAGCGTATACGTATGCACCTTCTCCCCCGCCTCACCCGCGCCGATGACCGGCGGACGATACGGCATCTCGATGACATCGGGCATGTGACATGCCGCAGATGTGTTCAGGATGACGTTCCCATCCGTCTGCACATCGAGCACCTCGGCGACGAGGAAGCCCGCATTGAGAGCGACCGCCTCGCCCGGCTCGAGATAGACTGCCACGTCATAGGTCTTCTGCACATGGCGAATCAGCCGCTTCAGCAGCGCAATGTCATATCCTGCGCGCGTGATATGATGACCGCCGCCAAAGTTCAGCCACTTCATGCCGTGCAGATATTTCCCGAATTTCTCCTCGACGGCTGCAAGCGTCGCCTCGAGTGCATCCGCCCCCTGCTCGCAGAGCGTGTGAAAGTGCAGGCCGTCGATTCCGTCGAGCAAGTCCTCGCGGAAGTCCACAATCCTGACGCCGAGACGCGAGCCCGGCGCGCACGGGTCGTAGATTGCATGCTCCTGCGTCGAGCGCTCGGGATTGATGCGGATGCCGCAGGACGCGCCCTGCGCCCGCGCCGCCGCGCCGAATCGCTCCCACTGGGCAAATGAGTTGAAGATGATGTGATCGCAGATCGCCGCGAGCTGATCCATCTCCTCCGCCTCATAGGCGGGCTTGAAGACGTGGTTCTCCTTCCCCATCTCCTCCTGCGAGAGACGCGCCTCGTAGATGCCGCTCGCCGTCGTCCCCGCGAGGTAACGCCCGATCAACGGGTAGTAGTGATACATGGAGAAACATTTCTGCGCGAGGAGCACCTTTGCGCCCGTATCCTGCGCGATCTCCGCGAGGATCTTCAGATTTTGCTCGAGCAGCTCCTCATAGACGAGGTAGGAGGGCGTCGGAACAGCGTCCCACTCTGCCCGCCATGCCGCACGCACTGCCATCAGTCCACCAACGCGGGGCTGTGGCTCTCCTGCCACGGCAGCCCCCAGACGTTCAGCGCGTCCATGAACGGATCTGGATCGAACTCCTCGACGTTGAACACGCCGGGACGCCGCCACTTGCCCGTCATCACCATCATCGCGCCAATCATCGCGGGCACGCCCGTCGTGTAGGCGACCGCCTGCGAGCCGACCTCGGCGTAGCACTTTTCATGGTCGCAGACATTGTAGAGGTAGTAGTTCTTTTCTTTCCCGTCCTTCTTCCCACGGAAGATGCAGCCGATGTTCGTCTTGCCCTTCGTGCGTGGGCCAAGGCTTGCGGGGTCGGGCAGCACCGCCTTCAGGAACTGCAACGGGATGATCTTGTGCCCCTCGAAGTCGATCGGCTCGATGGAGGTCATGCCGACGTTCTCAAGGCAGCGCAGATGCGTTAGGTAGCTCTCGCCAAACGTCATAAAGAAGCGGATGCGCTTGATGCCTTTGATATTTTTCGCGAGCGACTCGAGCTCCTCGTGGTGCAGGAGGTACATATCCTTCTGACCGACCTCGGCAAAGTCATAGACACGCTTGATCTCCATCGGCTCGGTCTCGACCCACGCCCCGTTCTCCCAGTAGCTTCCCTTCGCCGAGACCTCGCGGATGTTGATCTCGGGATTAAAGTTCGTCGCAAAGGGATAGCCGTGATCGCCGCCGTTGCAGTCGAGGATGTCGATGTAGTTGATCTCGTCAAACTCGTGCTTCATCGCATACGCACTAAACACGCCCGTCACGCCGGGGTCGAATCCCGAGCCGAGCAGCGCCGTCAGCCCCGCCTCGCGGAAGCGATCCGCATATGCCCACTGCCAGCTGTACTCGAATTTCGCCGTGTCCTCCGGCTCGTAGTTCGCCGTATCGACGTAATGCACGCCCGCCGCAAGGCACGCATCCATGACGTGCAGATCCTGATACGGGAGCGCGAGGTTCAGCACGACATCCGGTTTAAATTCGCGGATGAGCGCCGTGAGCTCCGGCACGTTGTCCGCATCCACGGCGGCGGTCTCGATCTTCGTCTTGCCGCCGTCCAGCTTCGCCTTCAGTGCATCGCATTTCGACTTCGTGCGCGAGGCAATGAGGATCTCCTCAAAGACCTCCGGATTCTGACAGCATTTATGCACGGCAACGTTCGCAACGCCGCCGGCACCAATAATCATCGCTTTTCCCATGGGAACGCCTCCTTTATCTATGCTCCTATCATACAACAGGACAGGGGTCACTGCAAGTGCAGTGACCCCTGTCAATGTTTATATCTTAGAGCTTGAACTTCTTCGTCTCGCCTGCGAGCTCATCCGCAAGGTTGGAGAGGCGCCGCGTCGCCGCCGCAATCTCCTGCATGGAGGCGGACTGCTCTTCGGTCGCTGCAGAGACGTTCTGAGCGCTGTCAGCGTTCACCGTGCTGACCTTCTGGATCTCCTCGATCTGCGCGCGCACGGTCTGCGTCTCGTTCTCCATCTGCTGAATGCCCGAGGTGATGCCCTTTACGCCGTCGCCGAGCTGCTGAATCGACTCCGCGATCGACTGGAACACATCGTCTGCCGTACGAACCGATTCCAGACCATGTCCAACATATTCGTTGCCACGCTTTCCAGCCTCGACCGCACGCTCCATATCCGCCTGCACGGACTGCATCGTCTCAGAGATCT
>ERZ773035.600-NODE-600-length-29013-cov-77.171904_pt1 | contig 29013 bp, 24 predicted proteins | sample MGYA00511487_ERZ773035 | MGnify/ENA primary metagenome ERZ773035 (study PRJEB29015, sample SAMEA2737985) | human oral metagenome | biome: human oral; feature: human-associated habitat; material: dental | place: China | collected 2024 ...
GTGAGGATAGCGACTTTGTAAAGGTGCGTGTAAGAGGGATATTCCCTAGTGCATCGGACACACAATTTATATCCGCATCAATCGTGGATGAAGCGCAAAAGCGAGTGTACAGAGTTGGTGAGTTTGACAATCTACCTGTAATCATCGGTGTAGACCCTGCATGGACTGGTGGCGATACATTAGAAATCGTGATGCGCAATGGCTATTCCATGAAGTGCTTGGCAACCATTGAAAAGAATGACGATGATATGCGTATGGCTAATCTCATTGCACAATTCGAGGATGAATACAAAGCCGATGCAGTATTTATCGACCAAGGTTACGGCACTGGTATATACAGTATCGGTAAATCAATGGGTAGACGATGGCGGTTAGTTGCCTTTGGTGGTGCATCGCCTAACAATATGTACCTCAATATGCGTGCGTACATGTGGGGCGAAATGAAAGAATGGCTAAAAGAGGGCGGTTCAATTCCTAATGAACAAGGATTGTATGATGACCTCGTAGGGCCAGAAGCGATCATTGATAAAAACGGCCGTATCCAACTTGAAAGCAAAAAGGATATGAAAGAGCGTGGCTTACCATCACCGAATAAAGGCGATGCATTAGCCTTGACCTTTGCATTTAGGGTCACTAAAAAAGTAAATGGCAATCACAGAAGAGTAGCGAATACAGAGTACAAACCATTTGGGTAAAGGGGGAATGTGAATGTGTATGAAAGCTAAAACACCAAGTGTTACTACACCAGCACCTGCACCAGTCGCACAGACTGATGACATGACGCAAAAGAAAGATGAACAATGGTTCACTGATAAAAAGCGTAAGAAAACTGGTTATGACAGCACCATCTTGGCTAGTGCGTTAAATCAAGCCACAGGCAAAACAACATTAGGCGGTTAATATGAGTACTATTTTATCAAGCCTAGCAAGGCAACCTACAGAAAAGCCTGTAACTAAGCCAAAAGACTACAAGAAAATAAAAGCTAAATTCAATCAGATGTTCACCAATCGTCAAAAGTACGTTGAAAAATGGAAGATGATTAGAGATTATCAGTTGCCATTCCTTGGTGTGTTTGATGGTGAGCAAGACCAATCGAAACTATATACCGATAAAATCCTTACTGGTATTGCATGGGAAAGTTGCCAGATATTTGCTAGTGGTGTAATGAGTGGAATGACACCGCCTAGCCGTAAATGGTTTAAGCTAACCATGGAAAATACGGATATGGCAGCGAATAGCGATGTAGCAAAAGTATTAGATGAACGTGAAGAAATATTGTATGCAGTGTTTGCAAAATCCAATTTCTACAATGTGGTTCACCAAGTCTATATGGAACTACCGTTCGGACAAGCGCCGATGTCTATCATGCCTGATGGTAAAGTTGGTGTACGTTTCACATCGTATCCAATCGGTACTTACGCATTAGAGTGCAATGCTAATGGTGAGGTTAACACGTTTGGGCGAAAGTACAACATGACTTGCGACCAACTCGTGGAAGAGTTTGGATATGATAACTGTACCGAAAAGATTAAAAATGCATACGATGATGGCAAGGGTAATGCAACTGTATATACTGTTTGTTGGCTAGTGTGCGAAAACAAAGACCGCAATGGAAAACTGGGAAACAAGAACATGCCTTATTCCTCTATTTACTGGGTTGAGGGGAGTAGAGATGATGAAATCTTGCGACATAGTGGCTATGAAGAATGGCCTATTCCGATTGCACGGCACACTACACATGATCTAAATGGTTATGGTAAAGGTAGTGCGTGGTTCGCACAATCTGATGCAATGATGCTACAGAAATTGGAACTAGACCGATTGACTGCTATTGAACTAGGGGTTAAACCACCTATGGCAGTATCATATGATGTAATCGGTAGTGTATCACTATTCCCTGGTGGTATTACAGAAGTAGATACAGGTGATAGGGTTGAACCTATATTTAATGTAGGTCTAAATCTCGATTGGATAATGCAACAAATCATTGAAGTTAAAGACAGTATCAAGCGTGCATATAGTGCTGACTTATTCCTAATGTTAGACAATATGGACAATGGACAGATGACGGCAAGGGAAGTCATGGAACGCACGCAAGAGAAGTTACAACAATTAGGGCCTGTAGTTGAAAGGTTACTATCTGAATTTCTTAATCCGATTATCGAACGCACCTATGCGATACTAGATCGTGCTGGTGTATTTCCACCAATCGATGAAGCATTGGCGGAACAGTTAAATGGACAGGATGTAAAGATAGAATACATTTCGCCATTAGCACAAGCACAAAAGGTATCGTCTTTGACATCTATTGAGCAGTACTTTGCATTTCTTATGTCATTGGCGCAAGGTAATCCTAATATTCTACAAAAATTTAATTTTGAAGAAGCAGCGGATTATTATGGTGTTAACCTCGGTGTACCTGCAAAAGTAATTGTATCCAATGACGAATATCAAGCTAAGATGCAAGAGCAACAACAGGCACAACAAGAACAAGAGGAACAAGCACGAATGATACAAGTAGCACAATTAGCACCTCAAATGGCTAGTGCGGCGAAACAAGCTACTGATGCGGCAAATGACGGAAACCCTGTAATGCAACAATTAATGGGAATGGGGTACTAGATGAAACAAAAAAGAGATTATATGCGAGAGCGTGATATTGAAGCGTTGAACCACGTACTGAGTACTAAACTCGGTAGGTGGTTTTTTTGTCGGATTTTTGACCATACAGGCATTTTAAAGCGTTCGTTTACTGGTAATTCAGAAACATTTTTCAATGAGGGCAGGCGGAGTGTAGGTCTAACTTACATGAATATGCTAGGTCAAATTGGCGATGGTATAGAGGGTGTTAAGAAATACCATCAAGCACAACTGGAATATATCCAACAACAAAAACTATTTAAGGAATTAGAAGAGAAAGGTGAATAACCATGGCAGATGAACTAGAACAAGGCACGAATAATAACACAGGTAGTGCAGATGGTGGTACGCCACAGGACCCGAACACACAAGACCAACCAAATACGATTTTAGGCGGTGGCGGTGATAATAACACCGACCAACCTGCAGAACCTATTGTATATGACTTTTCAACTGCATTTGAGGGGGGCGAAGTCGACCAAACCATCGCAGATGAGTTTTCTAAAATGCTAAATGGTGTAGGTGCTACGCAAGAGCAAGCGGTGGAACTAGCGAAGTTTGGCAACAAATACGCAACGGACATCGTGAGTGCTTATGAAACACAAAAGCAAGAGGCACTAAAAGCACAATACGATGGGTATGCAGAAAACGCTAAAAAGGTATTAGGTAATGAATTTGACGCTGCTGTAAGCAAAGCGGCCGCTGGTATAGAGGCAGTAAAAAAGATAATCCCTAATATCCGTGAAATCCTAGCTGAAAACGGCTTAGGTAATCGTGTAGAAATGATTCAATTATTCAAACATATTGCTAATATGGCTAGCGAAGATAACAACGCAGGGAATGGAAGTCCTGCAAATCAAATTACAACAGAAAAAGATTTGGCGGACGCTATTTATAAAGACATGTAAAGGAGATTAATATATGGCAATCGGAGTAATGAACCCAACAATTTTAGATGTTACAAAACGCATGGAGGGTGATGGAACACTTGGCAATATCATCGAAATTATGGAGCAGACGAATGAAATTTTAACGGATATGACAATGCTTGAAGGTAACTTGCCTACAGGGAACATATCCACCGTTCGTACTGGTTTACCTAAAGTCGCTTGGCGGGTATTTAATGACGGCGTAGAACCAAGCAAATCTACAACTGCACAAGCAACTGATACTTGCGGTATGCTAGAGGCTTATGCTGTAGTAGACCGTGATTTAGCAGATATTTCTAATAACGCAAAAGAATTTCGCTTACAAGAAGATCGTGCTTTCTTAGAATCGATGAACCAAGAAATGGCAACTACGCTATTCTATGGCTCTAAGGCTATGCCTGAAAAATTCGTAGGCTTTACGCCTCGATATTCTGATAAAACTGCTAAAAGTGGTGAAAACATTATCGATGCTGGCGGTACAGGTGCTAACTTAACATCTATTTGGTTAGTAGTATGGGGTCCTAACACAGTACATGGTATTTATCCTAAAGGCTCTAAAGCTGGTTTCAAATGGGATGATGATGGCGTAGTTGATGTAACTACTAACGATGGTAAAAAATACAAAGCATATCAAACACACTACCAATGGAAGAATGGCTTAACCGTTCGTGATTGGAGATATGTGGTTCGTATCTGCAATATCGATGTAACTAAATTGACTAAAAACGCTGCTACTGGTGCAGACCTTATCGACTTAATGATTGATGCGGAAGAAAAAATCCCTAACCTTGGTATGGGTAGACCAGTATGGTACATGAATAAAACTGTTCGTGGGTGGTTGCGAAAACAACTTAACGAGGGACACAAATACCAAACTGCTGCAGGTAAAGAACCAGGTAAGATTACAGTTGATTTCAATGATACACCAGTTAGACGTACTGATGCATTAATTATTGGTGAAGAACAAGTTAAATAATTAGGGGGTAACGATATATGCTATTAGATAAAGAGAATATTTTTTACAACAAACAAGCAATCACATCCAACACAGTATCTACCGCAGTTTATAATGGCGGTGGTGATGCGTATAAAGCACCATGGCTAGTAATCCGCATCGATAAAGATGTAACTGGTACACCATTATTCAATGTGTATACATCCAATAAGGAAAATATGGAAAGTGCGGTATTGCTACATGGTATTACATTACCTGCAAATGCTAAGGCTGGTACTGAAGTTGTAACACGTTTAGGTACAGGTGCTAAGCAATACATCAAAGTTAATGCCAACAACATGACAGGCGGTACTATTTCCGCATTCTTAGTGTTTGATGTGAATATGGTTTAAGAGGTGTATTATGTTAGTAACAACTAAAAAGAAAATTTACTTGTGCGAATACGGCGTGGTTGAAGAAGGAACAGAAGTAAATGTTTCTGATGAAATCATCGAACAGTTTGGTGAAGAAGTGTTTGATGGCATCGTAAAAGAAGATGAAGAACCTGTTGAAAAGCCAAAGCGTGGTAAGAAAACAGAAGAATAACAATTTAAGAGGGGTGCTTATGCATCCCTCTTTTTTACTACAAGGGGGCAATATGACACCTACTGATATATGCAATATGGCTTTGTCATTAATCAATGGCGGTAGGATATACGGCCTTGATGAAGAAACAGAAACGGCTAGACAATGTAGATTACATTACGATGCGACACGCAAGATGCTACTTTCACAATATGAATGGAATTTTGCGCGAAAGCGTGAAGAGTGCATACTATCTGAGCATAAACTAGCTGGCTATGAATTTGTTTATGCATATCCTGAAAAGTGCATCCGTATCCTTGGGGTTATTCCTAAAGGTGAACGATTTAGAGCGGAAAGCCAAAAGGAATATGATGTGTTTACTTTTGACGATAACACAAAGTACATAGTAAGCGATGTACCGCTTGCGTACATTGATTATGTGTACGATGTGAAAGATATAGATATATTTAGTCCTGTATTTATCCAAGCGTTAAAGTCTAAAATGGGTTCTGATTTAGCTATGCCATTAACTGGTAATAGCGGTTTATTTGATCAATGCTATAAGTTGTATCAAGCAGCAACGCAAGAGGCCAAGAGTTTGAGTGCTAAAGAACGTAGGCAAGATATGCCTTATGTTTCTAACTACGTAAAAGCAAGGAGATGGTAATCATGAAACCAATGTATATATCACAACTTGCATTTACAACTGGTGAGATTTCGCCAGATGTATCTAGGCGGTTTGACTTAGATCAATTTAAGAGTGCGTTGCTATTAGCAGAAAATGCAGTTGTTCGTCCTTATGGTGCAGTGGCTAGACGGCAAGGTTCAGAATATATAGGACAGGTTAAAAACAAGGATAAGTCTACACGGCTATTTGAATTTACGGCAGAAAATAATAAATCATTCTTGCTTGAAATCGGTGAGCGATATATCCGAGTATGGCGAAATGGTATTTATACAGGTATCGAACTAGAAACACCATTTGAAAGTGATGTTGTTGATAAATTGAACTGCATCCAAAGTGGCGATGTAATGTTCATTTGTAGCGGTAAATATCCAGTTAAAACGCTATCACGATATAGTGATACAGACTGGCGATTTGATACATATAAGTTGTCAGAGCAACCATACAGCGAAGTAAATGTTGATAAAGAAAGTACTGTAACATTGAGTGGCGATACATTAACTGCTACAAAAGACATGTTCAATGCTGACATGGTAGGCTCGGTAATGCAGATTGAACACTATGTAAAAGCAATTACAACTAGCAGTACTGGCTCAGTAATTGAGAGTAGTAGGTGGGTATATAGCGGTGAAAACGGCCACGAAGTGCATAATACAGATTATAACAATATCAATTATGATGTAGAACAATTCAGTAGTGATGAGGATTTATCATGGAAATTCACATCACACGGCACGTGGAATGGTACTGTTAAAATTCAAATCAGTAACGATGGTGGTACAACATGGAAAGATTACCGAGTGTACACATCTAACAACGATTATAATGTAACGGATACAGGCAAGGTTACACCTAGTGCTAGATTGAAAGTTGTATCTGATTTGAAAGGCGGTAGCGTTAATGTAGACCTATCATTCTTGCCACATTCCAACTATGGTGTAGTTGAAATTAAAGAATTTGTTGATAGTAAGCACGTTAAAGTAAATGTATTGAATAGCGTTGTAGAAAATGAAGCTACATCTAAATTCAGATTTGGACAATGGGGCAAAGGTCTTGGTTATCCTCGTGTATGTACGTTTTACCAAGATAGATTTGTCCTAGCGTCTAGCGCTCAATATCCTAACTACATATGGTTTAGTCGCACAGGTGATTATTCTAACTTCGGTGTAGAAAAGGTAGGCGGTACGATTACAGATGATAGTGCAATCACACTACCAGTAATTAATCGAAAAATGTATGACATTAGACATTTGATACCTGCTAATGACTTATTGATTTTGACGAGTGGTAACGAATGGATAATCGATGGTAGCAAGACTATCACACCGACTAACTGTAATTTACGTACACAAACACAACGTGGTGCATCTGAGTGTGAGCCACAATACATAGGGAATAGATGTGTATACGTACAAGCTAGAGGGTGCGTAGTACGTGATATGGGTTATTCTTATGAAAGTGATAACTATACAGGGGCTGACTTAACTCTATTCGTTAAGCACTTAACCAAGTATCGTAACTTTATTACGAGCGCTTATGTACAAGATCCAGATAGTATCGTTTACTATGTTACAAATGATGGCAATATCGATTGTCTAACTTACATTCCTGAGCAAAAGGTGTATGCATGGTCGCATTTCACCACTAAAGGCAAATACAAATATGTTGAGAGCGTGGCAGAGGGCGAACAAGATAGTCTATATGTTATCGTTGAGCGTGAATTCAAAAGCGGTACAGTCATATGTATTGAACGATTTGAGCCAATGTACAATGCGGATAATAACAACGTGTACATGGATTGTTATATCAGACAAACTAGCACAGAGAATATCAGCACTATCACAGTACCTCATCTGATTGGTGAGGATGTACAGATTGTAGTTAATGGTAGGGAACGGCCAATTAAGGAAGTACCACCTACGGCAATTATTAATATCGATGGTAAAGCACAAAGTGTAGCCGTTGGTATTAACTACACTACACGATTACGTATTCCAAGTATTGAAATGCAAATACAAGATGGTACATTGCAAGGTAGACAATTAACGATGAGTAGGCTATCAATGAATTTATTAAATTCGTTCGGTGGTAAAGTCGGAAGAAACTTCAACCATATGGATGACATCTCTCTACCGCCACTCAAATTATATAGCGGAGATAAGGTATGTATATTGCCAAAATTCGATGGAGTGTACTCAACGGATGTATCTGTATGTATTTTGCACGAAAAACCTTATCCATTTAACCTTTTGAGCGTTACAAGAGAGGTAGAAATAGGCGGAGGATTCCCAAATGTTACAGGACTTTGAGATTTGCCCTGTAAGGCACGCTTCATTAATTCATGACTTATATATCAACTTACGGACTATAGACACCTTAGAGGTCGATATAGCGAACCAAAATTTTCCGAATTATGGAAAAAATGATTTTGTAAGGGATATATGTAGTGATGATTATGAAAACCATATAGTAATTGAGAATGATTTACCGATAGCGGTATATGGTATCTCTAAAATGCCAATTAATGGAATGTACTGCATTTATTTCTTGGGAAACAAAGTATTAGATACTAATTTGAAACTACAAAAGGAATTTCTAAAGAGGAGTAACGCAATCATAAATGGGTGGATAACCACCCATGAATGTTTATTCAATTTCATACACAAAGATAACAACCGCTCCAAGAGATGGCTTACATCACTAGGGGCGGTTATTCATTCTGATATTACACATAACGGAATGGAACTATTTACATTGAGAAAGGGGGATGCGAATGTGTAATCCTATTGCATTAATGGCAGGTCAATTGGTTACTACATTATGGGGTCAACATCAACAGACAAAAGCACAAACTGCAATGTACAATGCGCAAGCACAAGCAGCGGAAGCTAATGCACGTATATCTGATAGGAAACAACAGGATATTGCCAATCAAGCACTACAAGAGCGAGATAAGATGGACAATAAAATGCGGTTGGTGGCAGGTCAGAATACGGCAGAAGCAGGCGCTACAGGGTTATCCATGAGTGGTACACCATTACAATTAATGGCTAGTAGCTACGATGAATACAACAAAGATATTAACAACTGGGAAACTAGCAAAAACAATAGCATTTATAATGAATATCTTAATGGGGTTAATTATCGCAATGAAGCTAGTAGTGCAAGAGCGGCTGCATCTAATGCGAAAACGCAAGGGCGATTGCAAATGCTTGGTACTATCTTGAGTGGTGCATCTAGCATATATGGAATGAAACAACAATATACTGGTGGTAAATACAAAACTCAATATGGCGGTGATGTAAATGGTGTAACAGAAAGACCAGTTAAAACAGTTAAGAAAGTTTGGACTTTTAACGGCAGGTAACTATGAAATTAGTTAATTATGAACAAAATGAAAGATTGAATACAGTTAATGGTGAGTTTAGACCAACGATCAATGCGGAAGCATATGGTGTTAATCAAAACGGAATTAATACATTTGCAAAAGCATTGGATGATGCATCTAAAACTTGGCTTGAAATCGACAAACAAAAAGATTATATCAATGCTACAAATGCTATTAATGAATTTAATCAAAAAGTAACTGAATTAAAATTTGATAAAGATAAAGGATTAATGTACCAAAAAGGTATGAATGCGCAAGGGATACTACCTACATACCTTGAAAGTACACAAAAATTCCAAAGCGAACTTGCTGCTAAATATAACTTACGTACAACTGATGCGGTAAACGCTTTCAATAAAGCAGTTGAAACATCAAAAACAAACGATTTAGATGGTATATCTAGGTACATGAGAGGTCAGTACGAGGATGCACTAAGCACAGCCACACAAAATCAAATCAATAACTTGAATAACAATCTGTTACAAACGGGTGATGTTAATCAACAAATGAAAACATTAACATTAACAGGCGATTTAATAGAAGCAACTGGTAAACAATTAGGGCTTGATGATGAACAAATAGCATCTAAAAAACAACAAAACTATGATCTTAATGCTAAAACCTTATTAGATAAAACTGTTGCTGATAATAATTCAGAAACATTGGACAAGCAGTTGACTGCATTAACTGGGCTTGCTAGTGAGAATGTATTAACACCATACAGAAAAATGTACCAACAAATGGGTATAAACAAAATTGCTAACAATGAAAACGATTTTGGCGCAATTCGATTGGCTGCAGGCGATGATGTAAATCGTGGTATGGACATTATGGGTTCACGCATACGTTCGCAAATGGAAGCTAAGAATAAGGAAGCTATGCAGTCAGGTGTTGGTGCTAATCAACATTTATGGAAATTAGCACAATATGCACATAATAAGTATGGTATCAACACGGAAATTGCATACAGGCAGTTATATGCGGAAGGAACAGAAGGCGGTGAACTAAGTAGATTAGCAAGAGAAAATCATAACTACGCAGGGCTAACTCAATCAGAGCCTAACGGAGAAGAGAACAAACAACCACCTGAAGATGGAACGAATTATTACAGAATGTATAATTCCGACGAAGAGTTTGTGGATGATTGGATACCAAATTTTATTCAACGCATGGGTGCGTTGAATGCACAGAATGTAGACGAATATGCGGATAAGTTAAAAGCAGGTGGATATTATGGCGCAGGTGCAGAACATTATAAAGCATTAATGCGCAATGCGCCTATGACTAAAGGCGGTCAACCTGTTTTTTCTGAAGATCAGATTGAAAAGGCAGTTAAACAAGGCCGTGAAAATTATAAAGGTTGGCTGACAATGCAAATGAACATCGAAGCCAAGCAAGCTAAAGATAGAATTACTGCAGCTAAAATTGTATATAACCAATTAATAGCAAAAGGCGATTATGTAGGTGCATCATCTTACGCACACGCACAAGCAGCAGGCGCACAGACCGATATGGAAAAGGAAGCGTGGAGCGATACAGAAGCATCAATGCGACCTAAACTTGATTCTATGTATGAAAAAGGCCTTAAATTGAATGCAAAACAAAAGTTTGAGTTAAAAAAATATGCTGAAACTCATACATACGAAGAAACACTAGCACACGCACAGAGAGTGTACCCTGATAAAGTTGTTGATGATAGTTTTGATGAAGTGTTACTCGAAGCGAACGATAACCGATTAAAGGCTAACAAAATTGATTTAACACCTTATGATAGCGAAATTCAAAGTGCGTTACCTGCTGACAAATCATTGCGTTCAAGTTTTGAATACGGTGTAAAACAAGAGATGTTAAGTCGTAAAGCTGACTTTGAAAGCAAACACGGCAGAGCGCCTACAGAAGCAGAAATGCATGATATATTTGAGGGCGCATTGGCAACACAAACATTACGAAGTACGGAAAAACCATATTTCGGTGATGGTGATGATTATAGCTCGCCTATTAGTGCAGCAAGTAATAGAGCTATGGGCATCGTACATGTTGAGCCTGTTGGCAATCATTATGTACGTGTAACTTATCAAGATGGTTCTACGAGTGATATTTATGAAAGCGTGTATAACAACATGCAAAGACGATATAACGATAATGGAGATTAACAATGGCTAAACAAACGCTTGAACAAGAACGGCAAGAAGCATTAGCCGTACAGAATGGTTATGTAAAAACCGCACCATCGTTTAGTGCTAATGCTGGTGTGCAATCTAAACCTACTGGCGGTTTTACAGAATTGGGTAATGCAATAGGAAATGGCATTGATAACGCACTAAATGTAGCTGATAGTGCTATTGATGCTATTAAAGCTATTGCAACTACACCACGTGTTATGCAAGAAACAAATGCTGATGGTACAACTACATATTATCCATTTGGGAAAGCTGATAACCCATATCAAGGCTTAGAACCGCTTGGACAATCGTTACAAAAAGTACTACCTACTGGAGTTATAAGTAACACAGATAGATTATTTTTGTATAGCAATGACAACCTACGTTATAACGAAGCTGTTAGAATGGGTAAGGTGTTGGATATCGACCCAGATATAATTATGCGTGGCGATGATAAAGCCTTTGAACGTGCTGATTATTTATCAAGACGAGTAGAACGTGGTGCAGTATTACAAGATATATATGATGAATTTCCAGAATTATATAAAGTAAAATATGGTTCGCAAGCAGAACAATTACAAGCTATCAATAATCTACAATCTATTCGTGCTACAAAATCTACATTTGATGCAATTCAGCAAGGTATTTGGTCTATGAATGATCAGATGAAACTTGGTGATGTAGGATTTGAATTAGCACATACAACCGACCCAGAGCGTATTCAAGAGTTGACTGCTGAGATGGAACGCTTGCAAAACAATCTAAAAGAATATAGAACATCTGACGGAACAAATCCATTACAAGAAATTTTAGGACAAACAGCAGCACAAACATATATGATGGGTAAGCAAGGCGGTGTAGGTGCAATTGTAGGGGCTGTAATTGGTGGTGCTATCGGCGGTTTAGCAACAAATGGTGCTGGCATTGGTGCAGGTGCATTAACTGGTGCTAAATGGGGTGGCGGTGCTGACATGACATATGAAATGTACAAAATGTCATTCGGTAACAAATACCTAGAATTAATTAATAAACGTGATGCAAATGGTAATAAAGTATACTCTAATGATGAAGCCTATAAATACGCTATGACATATGCTGCAGCTGATACTGCTATTGAAATGGTATCTACACGTTTCATGGTTAAAGGTATAGGTAAAGTAGCACCTAAAGCAGTTATGTCAAAAGTATTACAAGGTGCTACAAGTGATACACTGGCAACATTTAATAGGGGCATTGGTACTACTGTTGCACAAATGGCTAAAGCATCTGTTAAGGCTGGCGGTTCTGAATTAGTTGAAGAGGGATTGCAAGACATTAACGAGAAATTCCAACATAACCTATACCGCAATGATAATGACCCAGAGGGAGTATATTCTGTAGGTGATATGGCAGTAGGTGCAGGCGGTGCAATGTTGCAAGCCTTACCTGCAGTCATCGGTTTAGGTGCAATTGGTGGTGGTATTAGTGGTATCCACACTATGAAAGCGTTTCATGAATTTCAAAAGCTAACACCAGAAGAACAACAACACGCAATCATGGCCGAGCAAAATAGAAATGGCACTGCTATTATGCAAGCATTAAAACAAGATGCATCGTCAAATAAAATGGCAAAAGAAAACCCTGAACTGTACGGAAAAATTGTACAAGCACAGGGCGATAATGTAGGTGTATCCACTGCATATGTGAATGTCAATGAAATGGCGGAAACCGAAGAGGGGCAACAAGCTATTAAGAATATGATTGATAGTGGCTTGGTAACGCAAGAGGAAGTATCGAAGAGTATCGAAGCTAATGCAGATATTCCTGTACCAATTGGGAAGTATGCACAGTTAAGCGGTGGCTTGACGGAAGAAACTGTAAAGGCACTAGAAGAAAGCACATACTTTACTCGTGGCGGTATGAGTATGAAAACCCTTGAACGTGCAAAAGCGGAAGTGGAAGCCTTTAATAATAACCTAGTTGATGCAACAGAAAAGAAAGCAGCACGAGTTAAGGAAAGCATTATCCGTGATGAATTTGAAGATGCAAGCGGCATTGATCGTGAAGTACTAGACCAAGTATTCGCTAACCCTACTCAGGTTAAACAAGCATACAATAACTTGTACAAAAACCTAGTGCAAGAGTATCGTGAAAATTACGCAAGCGACTTTGACAATATGGATAATGATATCAAGGAAGCTACGGCAAGTGGTGTAGAGCCACAATGGCTAACTGATTACAAGTCTAATAATGGCGGTAAAGCACCACGCACGAATGCAGAACGTAGACGTGCAGCATTTCATTCAAGCGTAGCGAAAGCACAAACTGCATTTGCTGATAATACGGAAGCACTTAACCAAAGCAATATCCATCATGCTGATATGGAGCATACGCTACAACAAATTGAAAGCCTTGAAAGATTGCATGATAAGATTTTCACGTTAGCTAATAACGATATAGCATTACGGATGCAATTATCCAAGAGTGGCTATGAAGTGTACAACAAAGTAGTTAAAGCAATTGGTGAAAGTACCGACAGAAAACAACGTGAAACGGCAAAAGCTAATGCGTTGTTGATGGCACACCATGCTGATGTAATGGCACAATATATGCGACAAATGGGCCGTGGTGGATATACCGCTATGGACTATTTGCGTGATAGCGTGCGTATCAACATGAATGCTATCTTTAATGGTGAAGATGGCTATGCACAATCTGTAATAATGCAACAAATAATGAATAATGACATACAAGCGTGGAGTAACGTAATTGATAATCATTTAAATGGACAACCAATTACTGGGAGTGTAAAACTCATGGATAGCCCTATGGTATTACAGCTTATAAACGCTGTTGGTGAAATCGATATTAATCCAAGCGTAATAAAAAAAGCATTAAATGGGAAACATGTAGGGCAAATGGATGCTGAAGTATTAAAGCAGTTACCCAAAAAAATCGCTAATCCTATTGCTATTTTTAAGAATTATGATCCAGTAACTAAACAAGTCATTCCTAATGAATACGTTGTGGTATTGGATGCATACGCTAATAATAAACAGGGAATTAATGCTAGTGGCGAGAATATTCAAGTTGTAATTAAAAATACAACAGTATTTAATGGACGTAAAAAAACATGGCAAGCTAATAAAATTAAAACAATAACTCCGAGACGCAATGCTAATTGGTACATAAATCAGTTGAACAATGGCAATTTGGTTTATTGGAACACAAAAAAAATAAACCGCTTAGTAACCAGCAACAGGCAACAAATCGCCCAACTAGGTACTAAACAGTTTATATTTAACAATAGTATACCAAATGAAAAAGATTTAGACAAGCTCCGAAAACAACATAATTATCAGTACTATCAATCAGCATGGCATGGTTCACCACATGACTTTGACACATTTGATTTAGGTGCTATTGGTACTGGTGAGGGTAATCAAGTGCATGGTTGGGGTTTGTATTTCGCTAAAGATAAGAAAGTATCTGATTTATATAGACGTGAATTATCTTTAATTCATGATGTTGATAAAGGCACATTATTTAAAGTTGATGTTCCAGATACTAAAACAATGATTGATGAACAGCAGTCATTAAATGTTTTAAGTAAAGAAACAAAGCAAAATTTAAAAGCAGCAATTAATGCGTTACCAGAACAAGAAAAAGAAGTATTTATCAATGAATATACAAATAGCCCTTTATTTAACCATTATGCAAAAAAAGGAATCGATGAGTTAAACCGTAAGTTTAACCAACTAAATGATGAGTATGATTTACTTAAAGATAAATACCTTGATAAATATATTGAGGGAGATCTTAACACCATTACTCAGAGAACCATAAATCGATTAGCTGAAAAATATAACATTGATTTAAAGGCACTAAAAGAAAATCCTGATAGTATAAAAGATGTAAAAAATCAACTAGATACAATGTGGTTTAATGCTTTTAAAGAAAATGGTATGGCTGGTAAAAAGTATAGGGAAATTTATTGGGGTAAGTATAAAGAAGATTTCTCTACACTATTAAATGATAGTGGCATAAATGGTAGAGATTTTTATATGGCCCTATCTAAAGCACTAGGCGGCACAAAACAAGCATCAGAATATCTTAATAAGTATGGTATTAAAGGTATCACTTATGTTGGAGAACAGGACGGACGATGCTATGTAGTGTTTGATGATAAAGCAATTAAAGTCATCGAAAAGTACAATCAATCCGTTAATGGTATGACTGAAATCATGAGTGATGGTGAACGTATCATCAGCATTTTCAAAACTGCTGATAGAAGTACATTCTTACACGAAATGGGGCATGTATTCTTTGATGACATTCAAAAACTAGCATCTATGGATAATGCACCTAGTCAACTTGTAACAGATTGGAACAAGTTGAAAGAGTGGAGTGGTTGGGTTGATGGTGAAAACGTAGACAATACCAAAGCACATGAGAAATTCGCACGAGGTTGGGAAAGCTACTTACGAAGTGGCGAAGCACCAACAAAAGGACTACAACGAGTATTCCGTCAATTCTCTAAATGGCTAACTCGTATTTATCGCAGTGTACAACGTTCAGGCGGTGAAGTACCATCTGACATTAAAGATATAATGGCACGCATGATAGCTACGCAAGATGACATTGAAAACTACGCACATGAGCAAGCATTAGAGCAATTTGAAAATACAAAATTGTATCAACAATTGAGCGAAACCGAACAAGCACGAGTGCAAGGATACATCGCTGATATTAAAGAAAAAGCAAAAGAACGTGTAATGCGTAAGTACATGAAAGAGTTAGATAATCGACCTATTAAAGAATGGGAAGATGTAAAATACGATGTACAAGTTGCAATAGAAAAACGATTAATCGAAGAATATCCTATCTATAAAGAACATCAACGATACATGGCATTGGGTGATGGTGCATTGGAGAATACTCAATATCGAACTATTGAGGGATTAGAAAAGGCGGAACGTGAGGAAGCTGGCAGTACTTACGATGAAGCAGTAGCACAGGAAATGGAAAACGCTAGAAATGAGTTTGTTAATGATCCAAACGCAGGCAAATCTAACCAAGAAATAGCCGAAGAAATGCTACTATCCAATCAAGGACAAATGGAACTTACTCAAGAGGAAGCACGCTTGATTAAGGCACATACCAATAAGGAACTGGCGAAAAACTGGGAACTACTAAGCAAACTACAAAAACTAGACCCTAGTAGTGAAAATCTTGATGAGGAACTAAAACCAATCGAGAAAGAACTTACAAACGATGCGGCGAAAGTATCTAAAGAGTTAGCAAGTACTGCTAAAGAACTTGATACTGCACAAGATAAGATTGAAAGTCTAAAAGCACAGTTACAAGAACGCATTGATGCGGTTCGTGCAATTCGTGATGGTGGATTTGGTACAATTCCGAAATACATGGAACGTGCTAAAAATGAATTAGGTGATTTGACATTATCTCAAGCTAGTCAGTATAAAAAGTATCAAAATCAAGCCGTAAGAGACGGCAAGAAAGCGGATAGTGCATTGGCTGTTGGTAAAGTTGACGAAGCATTATATGCTAAACAATCTCAAATGCTTAATCAAGCAAGGGCAAGAGTAGCGTTTGAAAATTCTAAGGCTATTAAGAAACTACGCACTAAACTATTAGACCAACTAGGCAGAATGACACGAAGTCAAAACCCTATCATGATTGAGCCTAACATGCGTTATTTCTACACACATATGGCATATCAAATGGGATTGACTAAGTATGATGGCTTAAAACCTGTTGATGGCTTTGATATGATGTCAGTTATTAAAGCATTAGATGCAGATGCTGACATCATGGGTGATAAAGAAGCTACTGTAGAACTTGAAGATTGGGTAAAAGAAATGTTTAACGCTCAATCACCTAGAATGTTTAGTACTCTAAAAATGAGCGAACTCGAACAGTTAGAGGAACTTATGACAGGGATGTACAAGAATGGTAGAAATCAATATGATGGAAGCACACTAATCGATGAAAAAGGAAATAACGTTACATTTGATGATGCGATTTCTCAAATCATAGAAACTGCATCCGCTACATTTGGCCGAGATAATGGGAATGTATTCAATGAACTCAACAATCGTAGTAAAGTTGATGCATTATCTAATAAAACAAACGACTTCCATTTAGCGTTGCTTAAAGTCGAAACATTCTTGCGTAGATTAGATGGCGGTAAAAATGGTGTGGCGGTGCGGTATATCTACGACCCAATCGATAAAGCTACTCGAAAATTCAATGAGTACAAAGAAAAATCTATGTATAGATTGGCCAGAGATGTAAAAGCGGTATATTCTAAGAAACAACTCTTTGATGTTCGTAATGATCATCTATATAACGTAGGCGAATTACGCAATGTTACCAAAGAGCAAATCATCATGCTTGCCTTGAATTGGGGTACAGAAAAGAATAGACAACGTGCATTGGAAACTATCCAAAGTAATGAAGTAGAAATGGAACGAGCGTTCCAAGAATACATGACCGATAAGGACTGGGAATTTGTAATTCGTACATGGGAACATATCAATTCATTCTACGAAGAGCGTAGTAAGGTACAAGAGGAATTGTATGGTAATCCTTTGAAGAAAGAAAAAGGTATTACATTCACAATTGGCGGTAGAGAAATACAAGGTCAGTATTTCCCTATTGTGTACAATCCTAAAGTAAGTGCTAAAGTATCTGATTTTGAAACAGAGAATATTGCTAAAACGATGATTGCTAGTAATGCAATCTTTGGTACAGGCATGGGTGCTACTAAATCACGTTTGGATGTAGTTAAAGGTAAATCCTTAATGCTTGATTTCGATGTTATTCCTAATGCTATTACGGAAGCTATTAACCACGTTACTATGCGTAAAGCAGTAACAGATGTAAATAAATTGATAGGTAATAGCCGTTTCCAAGAATATATCGTTGATAAATTTGGTATGGAAACCTACCAATTCTTGCGAACTTGGGTCCGTGATAACTGGAAAGATGAAGCAGCAAAAATGAGCGAAGTCGGAAAGTTATTAATGACCCTTAAGAAAAACACTACAACAGCAGTTATGTCAGGCCGTATACCAGTAGCGTTGCAAAATGCGTTGAACATTCCAGTTGCTATGTATCGTATCGGTGTAGGGAACACACTTAAAGCCATTTATAGTGCTGGTGCTGGGTTCTACGGATACGGAACATCAACATATAATGCGACACGTGATTTTGTGTTATCTCAATCTATATTCATGAGGGAACGTGTTCAAACACTAGATAAGGACTTGAAACAAGGGCTATCTATTGAGGGTAAAGGCTTACGCATTGGTGATACAAATATCGGTGGTTATAAGTTAGAGCAACTGGGTGAAGTCAGAGACGATATAAACCAAATGGGGTTCAGGCTTCTAACCGAAACCGATTTTGCACTATCTATCCCTGTATGGAAATTTGCCTATGACCAAAAAATACTTGAACTACAATCTAAAGAGGGACTAACCGCTGAATTTGTAGAGCAAGAGGCGATAAGTGCTGGTGATAGAGCGGTACGAGATATATTCGGTAGTGGTGATACAAAAGATAGTGCAGCTATTCAACGTTCAAGAGATGCATGGGTTCAATTGTTCGTACCATTCTATTCTTATGCGAATACCCTTTACAATATCATCGCAGAGGGCAACTATGCACGGAAAGACCAAGGCAACTATTGGCAATTTGTGCGTGTGTTATGGTGGACAGTAGCTATTCCAGCATTATGCATGATGGTGTACAAAGCTATGACGAATGGTGATGATGACACACCAGAAGATTTAGCAAAATCGTTTATTGAAGAAACCGCATCACAAGCAATGATGGGTGTACCTATTATTCGTGATATATCAAATATGGGTATGAAATACATCTTGGGTGAAAAGGTATTCAGTAAAGGGAATACGGTGATAGGTCTATCCATTATCGAAAAACTATATGATGTGATGGGTGCTATTACATCGGACAAAAAAGATGGTGCTGATTTAGGTCGCAGCCTATCGCAAGTATCAAATCGCCTCACAGGATTTAGTGATACTATAACCGATGGATTGTGGACAATGTCTAAATTTGCACTAACCGATACAGATGCTAAATTAGAAGATATGATTATGGCTATCATTTTAGATAAAAAGCTAAAAGATAAAAAATCCAAAAAGAAAGACAAGCATTAATAAATAAGGACTACTCAATTATGGGTGGTCCTGTTTAATTAGAAAGGGGAACAAATATGATACCAGAGGTCAAAAAACCTAGTGTAGTTTATCAATGTGATGGAGCAAACAAAAAATGGGCATGGCCGTATGATTTTAATAAAGTTGAAGATATAGCTTTAATCATTGTTGGTGTTGACGGCACTGAAAGCGTGCAAACAGGAAATATCGATTACGACAAGGAAAACAAAATATTAACATATCCTGCTGATGGTGATCCATTAGATAATACTCACAAAATTATTCTTGAACGTAGAACACCGATTAAACAGGATACTGATTTGCCTGATGAGTACCCTTTCCAGAATATTGAACACATGACGGATAAGGTAACATTGATTTTGCAAGAAATGCAGGAGAAGATGAATAGAGCCTTATTAATCCGTGTGAGTAGCGATGAGGATGCAACTACAGTTGCACGTAAGATTGTAGATACATCAACAAAGGCAGCGAATGATGCGATTGATGCGTATACAAAAATCAAAGCAGAAAGCGAGGCTATCAATGCTAATGCAGAAACGATTAAAACATTGGGCGGTGAAATTACAGAATTAAGCCGTACAGTTGATGATAAATTAGCGACTAGCAATAGCGCACTTGACAAATCGAGCGCTAATGTAACGAAAACGGAAAAGCTAGTAGTAGATGCAAAAGCATATGCAGGACAAACAACTGTAGATAAGCGTGATATTAATGAGTTAGTCAGTCAAGCACGCAATTTAAAAACAGACATTGACAATAAACAAACATCAATCGCAAGTAACGTAATTAAAGCAACAGATGCGGCGGAACGTGCAGAAGCCGCAGCCAATAAAGCGGAACAAATCGCCTTGCCTCATGGCGGTGGTTTGATCACAAAAACCGAAGCAGATACAAAGTTTATCACTAAAGATAGCCTATATGGCATCGTATCTGTTAAAGACTTTGGAGCAGTTGGTGATGGTGTAGCGGATGATACGGCAGCGTTCAAACGTGCTAACGATAATTTAAAAAACAAAATATTGTTAATCCCTAATGGCATCTACAAAGTGAATGAACATGTTTCATTTGATACTGTTGATAGTGTTATGGATATGGGAATATATAGCAATATCAAACCATTCTATCCTACTGAAACACCGATGTTAAAAGGTGCATCCAATATCGCATTTGTTAAAAATATCCGATATGGTGATGAAGTCAACCAATGTCAAGGCTTTACCTACAACGATAAAAAGAATGTGTTTGTGTTAGCTTGTATTAATAGTGATGGCACAAAGCAAAATATATATGAACTCAATCCAGATACATTTGAAATCGTAGGTACGTATAAGTTTAGCGACCAAGACAGAATGGGGCATTGTAACACTATGTGCTACAACAAAAATACGAACAAAATTTATTTTGCCAATGGTTTGAAGAATGGAAATAACTTATCTGTATTTAATGCGGATACTATGACATTTGAAAAGACTATTACATTGAATGAACGTGTATTTAATATCGGATATGATCCTATCACACGAACCTATGTAAGCATCGTACCGATTAGCGGTCAACAACGATTGCGTGAAGTCAACTTGTACAATGATGATTTTCAAAAAATAAAAACCTATCAAATTGATTACCAATATGATGACTTTAATAATAATGGGGCATTGATGCTTAACGGTTGCATCATGAGTGCAACGCTCGGTAGTTTGGTAGAATGTACACCGTTCGGAACAGTCAAACAAATTATTGAGATTAATAAGACTACAGAAATTGAGGATATAGCATATTACAATGGCAAATTCTATTTTGCGGTTTTAACTATGCAACCTAACAAGCGACATAGAGTTGATATTTATGTTGGTGATCCAAATAAGGATTATCAGAACTCTATCAATACTGCAAGATTGGCTAACCTTGATTACCTTAAATTAACTGGTGGTAATGTAACTGGTGCAATTAAAATGGCTAACGATACATTGATTGAGGGTTTTAAGCCTGATGGTCATAGTGTTGGAATGGTTAAAGTATCTACTAGTGGTAATGTAGAAGTTGGCGATGCATCTGTAAATACGATTGCAAAAGGTAAAGAATTTAAATACTATGATGGCACAGATAGCTACACAGTATTAACCACCAAACATTATGACAAGGCTATATATAGCAAGACTAAAGCGGACGAAGTATTTGTCAAAAAAGATGATGCAGGTTCATTTGGCTTTCCATATTCTAAATTAGATACCGCAACAGATTGGAATACACTTACAACGCAAGGGTGCTACGAAATCAATTTCGATGGTGGTGCTAATAATCCACCACGTTCGCATAAGCAAGGCATGTTGATTGTCTTTAACTTTGGAGATGGCAAATTAATCGACCAAACATTGCATACATTAAATGGTGAAACTTATCATCGTACTTTCATGGCTGATGAATGGAGTAGCTGGGGAAGAGTACAAACATCGTTAAATAGTAGATTGCAGTTGTGGAGTGCGGACGGAACAAACGAGGTATACATAGATGGCTAAGTTAGTAGTAAATATTAAAGGTCAATCCGAGGCATTTGGATTGACAGATGATGCACGAGATATTGGCGGTAATGATTATTTAACTGTATCTAACGGAAACAAAAAACAGTACGCACGATTAGGGAATAATGTTACTAAGTTAATCCTTAGAAAAAACAATCAGAAATTCTATGTGCAAAAAGATCCGACTTTTTTTGAAAATAAAACGTTTAGTGTTGTTGAAAAAACACATGCGTTTGATATTTATTTACCGACAGGTAAATATTTTATCGTTCCGAGCGACAAAGAAGTTATTGTATCGAAATCAAATTTTTATAAAGTCATATTAAATCGTTATAGTTCTATAGGAAATATATATAGTGTTGAGATTAAAAATGATACAGATAGAATTCTTTATAATTGGAGAGTTGCAATCAGTGAAAAAACTTTCACCATTAGTAGATCAAATAAAATAGACTAACAATTACAGGGAGATTAGTATGATAGAAATCTTTATTCCAATATTTAACGAAGTGTTTAACGTGAGTGAAGCGGTACGCATATCATTGGCTATATTCACAACAGTTATTCTTGTGTTTATAGATACAGTTTTACGAGTATTAGTGGAAGCAAGGAATTACAACCTAGCAACAAAGAGAGAAGTTACAATCAAAAATACTATACTAGCTATCCTATGGAGAGGTTGGGCTACAGTAGAAATTAACGGAAAACATAAACGATTTTTAGTGAGTGGTAAGCTACGAGCGGATATGACTAAGAAGCTAGTCAAATCCTATCCGTGGCTTTTTTTGTTAGCGTTTATTCTATTAACATTGCCTGATGTAGTAGTACCTGTATTGGGCCGTGTGGATATATTCCTATGCACATTGTTGTATTTGATACCTATATTTATCGAATTGGCATCGTGCGTAGAAAACATGATAGAACTCGAATTGGTAGAAACGAGGTGGTTCAAACGTGCAATAGGATTGTTTAAACAGGTGATTGATTTCGTCAAATCGGTAAAGGAAGCGATTAAATGAAGATTAACTATGAGGATATGATTACGCTGATTGCCTTGGCTAGTGCGTTAATCATGACTATCTATCTTGAACAAAAGGATTTGGCAAGCGTGATAGTCGGTGTATTGGGTGGTTATATTGGTGCAACAGGCGGTGTTAAGCGTTCCCAATATATGAATAATGGGGGTAGTGTTGATGAAAAAAAGGAGTTGGAGAAATGAACGAATTAGGGAATTTAAGTGCAGTATATGAGAGTAATGGAGACCCTGCTTGTGTATCAAGTGGGGTTAATGATGCAGGCGGTATTTCCTACGGCACATATCAACTAGCTAGTAATTGCGGTAGCGTTGATGAATTTCTAGGTTGGGGATTACGGCAAGGCGGATTTTACACAGATTACGCAAGAGCATTGGTAGATAGCGGTGAAATTAATAGTGATGAATTTATCGACCAATGGAAAGAACTAGGCACTATTGATAGACAAGGATTTGCACAAATGCAACATGACTACATCAAAGCTAAATACTACGATGTAGCGTGTAAATTGTTACAAGACAATCTATTCCATGTAGATAAACATTCAGACACATTGAAAGATGTTATATGGAGTAGAACAGTACAATATGGCGTAGGCAATATCGTTGATATGTTCAACGATGCATTGAAGTTAATGGAAAAGGCTTTGAATTTAGAATTGCCTAATTTGTCATACGTTGATGATAAGCGGTTTGACTATGATTTAATCGCTTGCATCTACGATATATGCATGAGTGTTGAGTGGAATAATAGTGTATTACGTGATAGTTTGAATGAGCGTTTTGCAGATGAAAAATTTAGAGCGTTAGAAATGCTACAAATTGAATTAAATGAGGTGTAAGCCATGTTAATTAGTAAGTTGGTACAAACTATCAAGGAACACTATAAAATAGCCGTAGCGATTATCCTATGCGTTTTTATCGCTATTGTTGGTGTAGTAATGTATCATCACAAACAAAAACAATTAGAAAAGCCTATTGTACTCACACAAGAACAGGCGAAATCACCTCATGAGTTGTCAAAAGCAATCCATGTTACTGAACAAGAAGCACAAGAAGTTATTTCCAAAAAGGAAAGTACTCAACCAATAGCGACTTATTACACACAAGCACCTACTGTAGAAAAGGCTGCAGAAAAGGTAAAACAGGATATTGCACATAGCAACCCTAATGTACATAAAGCAGCAACAGAAAAATCTGATAGAACCGCAGTAGTTGCTAACACCGATGAACAAAAAGTCGATGTGTACAAAATCAATCTAAACAAAGGACACAAAATAAAAGCTGGTGTTACTTTGATAGATAAAAAAGCCTATGAAACCATAGGCTATCAAGCAGGTAAATTTGAAGTGTTAACGCATTTCAATGGACAACATTTAGAGGGCGGTAGCGCACTTTACACAGTAAAGGAATGGTGATCTAAATTATCTCCGAGTTGCACGGATTGCAACAATCAACTATTAATTGACAGTTGGAAAGTATTACTTTATAACTGAAAGGAATAACACAATGGCACAAGTATTTACATTTAACGGAAAAACACATCAATTCGCAGAAGATATTCAACCAAATAAAGAGGGGTTATACATGGCCACTCTAAAAGATGGTGATAATGTAACGTGTGAAATGTGGTTCGTAAACGGCGAACTACACCGATTAATTGAATTAGACTAAACGTATTAGAGGGTAGCGTAATTGCTACCCTCTTTTTTTATTTCGTCAAATATTCGTCAAATTCTAATTGTAAAATGTGGTAAAATATGAGAAGTAATATTTACCGCAAGTAAGATTAATTGCAAGTATAATAATAATTGTGAAATAATTGATAATTCATAGTAAATTGGAGTATAATATATTGATATGTTATGACCATGGAGGAGAAAAACATGAAGCGGGTTCTAGTATCCGTAAAAAGTGTACAACGAGACATAGATGGGCAGGATACCGTGGTGGAATTAATTTCTCCAGGTACTTCGCATGAAAAGAACGGAGTCCAATATATTCGCTATGAAGAATCGAGCGTAACAGGTCTTGAAGGGGTTAAGACGACCATCAAGATTTACGAAGATTCCATTGTTCTTTTGCGTACTGGTGCTGTGAATATGCGACATCAATACATTCGCGGTGAGGAACGTCAGTCCACATATGAAACGCCATTAGGCGATCTTCACATGGCCGTAAAAACACATGAATTAACAGTAGCCTTTCACAATGGAACGGGTCGTGTTCATCTTGGATACGATATTTCTATAGAAGGTGAATGGCAATTTTATAATCAGTTAGATATAGACGTGCGGGAGGATACAGAGCATGGACATGAAGGAAATCCTGAAATCGGGGATTGAACAGGCATTACAAGAAACGATTAATAGTGGTGGTTTGCCAGCTGGGGAATATCCAGAAATCGTTCTAGAAGTGCCACCTCAAAAGGAATTCGGTGATTTTTCTACGAACATTGCTATGCAATCCGCTCGTGTGGCTCGTCAGAACCCTCGTGCTATTGCAGAGACATTAATTGGTCATATGGATTTTGATTGGCTTGAACGTGCTGAAGTAGCTGGTGCAGGTTTTATCAACTTCTTCTTAAAATCCGATATGGTGTATGATACGTTGAAAGCTATCTTGAATGCTGGTGATCAATACGGTGTGCAACCATTGCGTGCACGCGATACGATTCAAGTAGAGTACGTAAGTGCGAACCCAACAGGTCCGTTACATGTCGGTCATGGTCGTGGTGCTGCGTATGGTAGTGCACTTGTAAACTTGTTGCGTGCAGCAGGTTACAATGTACAATCTGAGTACTATATCAATGATGCGGGCAATCAAATTGACAACATGGCGATTTCCATCGAGTACCGCTTCCAAGAGTTGCAAGGTGCCACATTAGTATTCCCACCTAAGCGCAATGAAGATGGTTCCATGCCTGAATTCGATGTTCCAGATGGTGCCCTTGTGTTCCCTGAAAATGGTTATCGTGGTCCAGATATTATCGAAACAGCGAAAGCCATTGCAGAACGCGAAGGCTTTGATATATTGAATGCTATGAACGAAGCTGATCGTATAGCTTTATTTAAAGAAGAGGGCTTGAAAGAAAAATTAGCTCGTTTAGAAGAAACATTACGTAATTTCCGCGTTACCTTTGATAATTGGTTCTCTGAACGTACGGTTCATGAAACAGAAGAAATTCATCACTCCGTAGAGGCTTTGAAAGCTCTTGGCAAGGTGTATGAAAAGAATGGCGCTTTGTGGTTGAAATCCACTGATTATGGCGATGATAAAGACCGCGTAGTCATCCGTGACAATGGTGTGCCTACCTATTTAGCAGCAGATATTGCATACCATCGTAATAAATATGATCGTGGCTTTAAAGAAATGATCGATATTTGGGGCGCTGACCATCATGGTTATGTGTGTCGTGTAAAAGCGGCTATGGCAGCCTTTGGTTATGACCCAGATAAACTAACAGTATTGTTGTTACAAATGGTAGCGTTATTCCGTGATGGACAACTCGTTAAATTATCTAAACGTAGTGGCGATAGCGTTACATTAGATGAATTGATTGAAGAGGTTGGTGTAGATGCATCTCGTTACTTCTTCTTGATGCGTTCTCTAGATAGTCAACTTGATTTTGATATTAACTTGGCAAAATCCCGTAGCAATGATAATCCTGTGTATTATATCCAATATGCTCATGCCCGTATTCACAGTATTTATAATCAAGTGCGTGAAGCAGGCATTGCATTTGGTGATTATAGTGACACTGATTTCACAACGCTTACAAGTGAAATGGAATTAGAATTAATTAAGAAATTAGCTGAATATCCAGAAGAGGTTGTTCAATCTGCCGAACATCGTGCACCTCATCGTATTGCTCGTTACTTATACGATTTGGCAAGTATGTTCCACTCCTTCTATCGTCAAGGTCGTATCATTGGCGTAGATCCAGCATTGCAACAAGCTCGTCTTGGGTTAATCACAGCGATTGCCCTTGTACTTCGTCAAGGCTTGGGTATTTTAGGTATTTCCGCTCCGGAAAAAATGTAGTAGGTGGGAGGCATCATGGCAACTAAGTATATTTTCGTAACAGGCGGCGTAGTTTCTTCCTTGGGGAAAGGGATTACAGCTGCATCTTTGGGCCGCTTATTGAAAAACCGTGGTTTTAACGTAACCATTCAAAAATTTGATCCATATATCAATATCGATCCTGGTACAATGAGTCCTTACCAACATGGCGAAGTATTCGTAACCGATGATGGTGCTGAAACAGACTTAGACTTGGGTCACTATGAACGTTTTATCGATATTAATCTTAGCAAGCGTTCCAATATTACTGCTGGTAAAGTATATTGGTCCGTTATCAATAAAGAACGTAAGGGTGACTATTTAGGTAGCACTGTACAAGTTATTCCTCACGTTACAAATGAAATTAAACAAAACGTATACCGCGTAGGTAAAGAAGATAATGCCGATGTAGTTATCACTGAAATCGGTGGTACTGTCGGCGATATTGAAAGCTTGCCATTTATGGAAGCAATTCGCCAAGTCAAAAAAGATGTAGGTCGTAACGATGTATTGTATATTCATGTTACATTAGTACCATATATCAACGCAGCAGGTGAATTAAAAACAAAACCTACCCAACATAGCGTAAAAGAATTGCGCGGTATTGGTATTCAACCAGATATTTTGGTATGCCGCAGTGAAAAACATATTTCTGATGAAATGAAGGAAAAGTTGGCATTGTTCTGCGATGTAGAACCGGCGGCCGTAATTGAAAACCAAACGTGTAATTCCATCTATGAAGTGCCATTGATGATGCAAGACCAAGGCCTTGATGATATTGTTATCAAGAAATTGGGCCTTGAAGAACGCCCTTGTGATATGACTGCATGGAAAGCAATGGTTCATAAAATCTTGAACCCTAGCAAAGACATTACTGTAGCTATCGTAGGTAAATATGTAGCCTTACATGATGCATATCTTTCCGTAGCAGAAGCATTGAGCCATGCTGGTATCGAAACTGATACTAAGGTAAACATTCGTTGGATTGATTCCGAAGAACTTGATGATATTTCTGTAGATCCTAAAGAAATATTTGATGGCATTGATGGTATCGTTGTTCCTGGTGGCTTTGGTTCCCGTGGCGTAGAAGGAAAAATCCGTACTATCAATTATGCTCGTGAAAACAAAGTTCCATTCCTCGGTTTATGCCTTGGCATGCAATCTGCTGTAATGGAATTTGCTCGTAATGTATGTGGCATGGAAGGTGCTACATCTAGCGAATTTGATGAAGATGCAAAATACAAGGTTATCGACTTGATGAGTGATCAAGTGGATGTAGATAAAAAAGGTGGTACAATGCGCCTTGGCATCTATCCATGTAAATTAGAAGCGGGTACAAAAGCGCGTGAAGTATATGGCGAAGACCTTGTATACGAACGTCATCGTCATCGTTATGAATTCAACAATGAATACCGTCAACAATTGAATGATGCAGGCCTTGTTATTTCTGGTACATCTCCAGATGGTCGTCTTGTTGAAAGCATCGAAGTTAAGGATCATCCATTCTTCGTGGGTACACAAGCACATCCAGAATTAAAATCTCGTCCGAATAATGCACATCCATTATTCCGCGGATTTGTAGACACGATTTTGGAACTTAAAAAATAGAACTAAGAAATGGGATCTATTTTATCTATTATAGGTTTATTTATATTAGCTGCACTCAAACTAGAGCAGTTTGTATATGGTAAATCGGGTAAAAAACAATCTACAACTAGTCATATTGCACGACGTGGTATTGCTAATCTGGCAGGATTAATTGCTTTTGATCACGCTATAAGTAGTAAGTCAGTTGTAGTAAGTAAAAAGAAGAAGGGGCTGTAACAGAATGCGGTTTTACCGCATTCTAGTTGCAGTCCCTTTAA